>Ga0210059_1012547_pt1 | contig 12782 bp, 5 predicted proteins | sample Ectturendosymbi2_FD_188042 | JGI IMG/M metagenome (GOLD analysis project Ga0210059, IMG submission 188042) | Ecteinascidia turbinata endosymbiont from Florida, USA - Sample 2 (SPAdes) (version 2) | ecosystem: Host-associated > Tunicates > Ascidians > Unclassified | place: Key West, Florida...
CGTTGATCTTCATACATTTTAAATATTGTAAGCAAATTTGAGGTGTGGAAAGGGTGGGACTTTATTGGCCGGCCCCGGGCGGCACTTAGCCTCGCTACGCCACTGTGTGGAACTATCCTGGCTGACTGAATGCTTACCCGGGACATTTTGTTTGACTGACCGGGACGCCGGGACAAAGCCCTCAAAACCGGGACTGTCCCGGCTAAAACGGGACGTATGGTATGCTTAGCCATGGAGAAACTTGGCTGAAGAGAGATCACTGGCCAACACTCAGAAAATAGTAAAGAAACAACCGCAACTTCAGTATTGAACGGCTATACAAAAACCTGAAATCACTGGAAAACAATCCGAAAAACGCAAAAAAATAACAACAATCTATTGACATCAAAAGAATAGCAAGTACCAAAATACAGCTACTGTATAGGTAGGGGCCCAGTTTTTACATTTCGTTGGGCGGGGGGGGGGCGGTGCTGTTCGCACCCCTGCCCAGGGACGGATTTACGCACAGGCCAAACAGGCCTAGGGCCCCGTGCAACTCTTTCCTATGACGATTAAAGGTTAACTAAAAATTTGCACAACTGCGCAGAGGCATAACTTCACAATTTACCTCGAAACGGCCGGAAATGCAAATATCTGCTCTAGACTCTTATCAGTACAGTAACAACACGACAATATTGTGCATCTGGGCGTGAGAGAGATTCAGGCCGTCTGCATGTAAGCGGTTACAAAAAAAATGGAAAAGAAAAAAACGGTGCTAAATTGATGTTCAATTTTCCACAGACAAAGAGCTCGCAACAACGCAAGACCGCCAGAAACTGCAAAGCTCCGATAAAGAGCAAGATTGTAATTATTGGATCCTACGTTTGGTTGTTTTTTCTGGATTTCCCGCAAGCAGAGATTGCTTGTTAAAACTCTACATGTTAGTTAAATCAGCTACAGTAGAACAGTTTTTCGTGAGCTTCACTGGGAAAAAACGTGTCTACATCGGGCTTACTTCATATGGTTAACTGAAGGTATTGCGACAATACTTTGCTTCTGTGGAAAACTTGTCTTCATGCTGATTACCATCGGCTTATGGCATACAGGATGAAAACACTATAATTTGTATTGCTTGGAAAATGACAGCTTCCAAGCGACATAAATTGGTTCATAAAATAAGTGCTTGCTGTTACTATAAAAAAGGAGTTTACGTACAGGTAATCAGATCGACAGCTGACAATATTTCGAGGGCGGCAACACGGTCCCGCATGAAAATGTATATATCCGAAAAATAAACCTACTAAAAGCACTAGAAATCGCGGAAATTTAACGAAGAGAACTTCTGAACTATACCAAAGAGCTATAAATTCCAAGAAAAGATCGCAATGCCATATGCTCTTTGGAAGAATGTAGGAAAGGCTTTAATTTCTGTTCAAGATCTAAGGCAATTGGAGAACCAAAGACGTCACAACAAAAGAGATTTTTGAGAGGGCACTACACATAAGAGAGGCATACTTTCACGCTTTTCAGACAAACAGCCAAATAGGTCACACTTGGTCACACTTGTGTGGGGCCCCAAAAACTAAGATGGCCTAGGGCCCCGCGCTCCCTAAATCCGTCCGTGGCCCCTGCCACCCGTCAGTTACGCCACTGATCAGGTGCATTTCAAACATAAACATCCACAAGTTCTTTTGATAAAGTCAAACGTAACAATCGGTAAGATTCAGCAAACGCAGGACGCAGCCAATGTGCCTTGAGTATATTGACACAATAGATGGCATGCGACTTGACCAACGGTCATACTGAGATTCATGCAAACTCGTTGGAAGACTTTGGCATTATCACCACCACAGTTGAATAAAAGCAAATTTCGTGAGTAATAATTAAGACATAAGTTTTTGACGAAGTTTACTCTAAATGATCATACACCGGCCATTGACTCTATGCGTACCACAGTTTATTGGAGGCCCCCTTGGATCTTGAGGCCCTAGGCTTAAGCCTATATAGCCTATAGGTAAATTCGACACTGATAGCAGGTCAAACTTCCAAAGTTTTGTCAAATATCAGGGTCAATCTATAACTTCCCTCAGCCACGGTCTATGCGTGCTTTATCTTATAAGCCTTTCTTTCAAACAGGTGGTCTTTTTCTAAAAAGAAGTTTTAATGGCAAGTGCTCAATAGCCTTATAATAAATACTACGGCCAAAGCAAACGATACAACTGACATCTTGCAAACGTTTCGATAACAACTGTTATCATCTTCTGTGCATAGCACAGAGATGTCAGTTGTATCGTTTGCTTTGGCCGTAGTATTTATTATAAGGCTATTTAGCACTTCCGCTTTTCGTGTACCAAAGTGCTCAATAGCCTTATTGGAAATTTACAAAGAATTTATGATGGACTAAAACGAAAGTAAACAATTAACCCCTTTTACCAGATGCCCTAAAACATTGAAAACAGGTCGGTGTCTAATCCAAAGGTCAAGTATTGTCAGATGGGTGACCCTAAGTTAGCTTGAAGGGTGGTTATCCGAAAAAAAAATCTAAGGATTCACAACTATACATAAATTTAAAAAAGAATCAATTTAAAAAAAGACCCAAGTCTGAAACGTATCTCTCAAGGCAAAATAATGCTTACACTTTTATACAAAAATTGTCTGAATTTTGAGAAGCAGATTTTGCTAAAGAAAAACTTTCACTTAATCAGTTCGTGCATATGCAGAATCAACCTTTTACTATAATTTAATCAAATTTGACAGTCAACAATCTTGCTGAGCCCCATGTTTCAAGGTATATACTTCACAGCAATAGGACTTCAGCAGAAATTTCGAAGGATTTTAGATTTCAAGAAAAGGGTCTAGTTTTCCTCAAATGTGGTAAGGATTTAACTGTTAGAAACTCCAGTGTACATCTCACTATGTTATCGCTATTCAGCCTACTGCTGACTTTCACAGTAGACAGAACCAAAACCACAAGGTTTTATACTGGTTTTGTGCACGAGTTTAATTTCAATACACATAAGGTCACCAAAGGACTCCGGTGAAATCACAAACACAAATTGAAAACTCACGATATTCATTGTTAGATCGTCTACCAACATTGCTGCTATCTCAGTGCTGTTACCTTTTGATGTTAGAAGAACGTGCATAATTGCACAACGAGCCATTTGTAAATAAGGAGTGGAGCTTTCCAGAGCTCGTATCATTGTATTGGACAACTTGTTCATAATTCACGCACAAAGAATAAAATCCAAATCGTGCCAAATTGATTAGAGCATAATGAATGAAAAATAATGTTCAAGATCTACTTGAAATACATTTTGGAAAATAGACAAATAAATGAAATTAGCTTCTTCAATAAGCGACTTTCACTGGAAAGCTTGGTATGGGCGGCAACTTCACACAAGCTTGAATCTTTTGGTTAGGTTATCAGTAGTTTCCATAAGAAGAGTGCCTCTTTTTAAAAATACTATATAGTTCAGTGCTTGAATAGCGAACTTTTCCATCTGAATAGTCAAGATTCTTTCAGTGGTTTGGGTGACACTATGAGGTAACAATCTACCGCCTCATGGTTAAAATTAGGTGACACTTTAGAGCAGTACCAGGGTTCACTCTTCTGAGGTTTTTGTTCTGGATGACGTGTAAGATAGATAACAATCTTTCGCTGTACTTCTTCATTTGTAGGTACTTTGAAACCCTTAAATACGGGATAATAAAACAGTTCCACTTTTCGTAGTCATTTCTAATGAATAGATAGGTTTCAATGCTTCCGCGATATAGATGGATTTTCAACGTTACTTCTGTAACTTCTTCACCCACTTTTTATATTAAACACTTTTTAAAATCAGTTTACTTTTTTAAAAACACAGCCTACAACCCTGTATTTTTCTTTCCTAGAAAGGAAAGAAAGAAAAGAATTAAAGGTTAAGGCTAACAGAAGGTAATCAGTAGAAGCATCCTTCGAAAAAGCTTCGACCTTTTATTTCAAAAGCAGAGGTTCATGTAAACTTAATACCATGTTCCAATTTACTGTCTGTTATTGGAAATGCCAAATGTTCTTTAGTTGGTATTTGTTGAAATATAAGATACATAGGTAAAGCAAGTTTAGTAGTAGGAATCCAAAAACTGACTTATAGATACCAGAAATTGAAAAGAGGAGTCTATTAGGCATAAAGATACTTATTGAAAGTGCCTGATTACGAAGAAATCACGTAACGTCAATCAGAAAACGCTATAAAAATGCCAAATGTCAGGTCCCACTATTTCAACTTAAACAACACCTTAAGTATGGCAGATTTTTCAAGGCGTAATGTCAGATGGCAATGTTGATATATTTGTTAAGGCATTGTGATAATATAGTTTTTGATTCTTAGTTTTGTAAAGTGCCACACCATGTGATGAGTCAGTGTTATAGACAGAAATCAAAGTTACGTTTTCTTTGTGAACACTCAGTGGTGGTCCTATAATTCCCTTCAAAACGGAATAAGACATACAACAACGCACTTTTTAATGAGCTCAAGTATGAACCACAAATTTCTACTCTTAATTTTCTACTCTAATTTATAACTATCTCTTTTGATGCACAAAGTCTCTATGCTCCTCTACCACTGCACTATGGGCGTTTTATCGTTTCGTAAAAACAATAACCTATTTCACCTACCGCTTCTGGCTCTTTGTTGTGCAATTGTGTCTTCACAAGCAATCATACCACAACTTCCTGTTGTTAAAATTGCATTCACAAATTTACCTTAAAGTCCAGTGCTTCTCGTCGATAGGATTAGGTGGTGAAACTTGAATCTACTTTTATTCTCACGGTATGGTTGATCATGAGCAGGAGGCATTCAATCAGAGGCGAATTTTAATTTTCGGGGCCCTAGGCTATTTCAAATTGGAGGCCCTTCAAGAAGGCAGAGGTGGCCGTTTTTCAGACTTCGAGTCCGCTCCTGTTCCAAATGTTTAAATCCGCGTCCGTAAATTTTTCATATTCGAGAATCCAACTCCTGTTCAGACTCCGACTGCCAATGATGCAACCGAAATTCAGCAATGTTTTTACTAAGAAATGCCATATAGGAAAACCACACAGACTCCTGCTCCTGAAAACGAAAAGAAGACTCTGGATCCAGACCTGGTTTTTCACAAATGTTTGACTCCTGCCGGAGTCGACTCCGGATCCGTAGCCACCTCTAATGTAGACGACCCTTCTTTCACATTAAAAACTGGGTTATTGTTTTCGATTTTTCAATAACAGCTAGTAGTGCTTCTACTTTGGCAGTTATTTTCTTTCGCATGCTAGAACCATTCTCATATGCACGCTTCGACATTCTCAAGTTACTGCAAGCAAGCCTAATGTAGATCCACCGTTTTCCTGATTACTTTGAAAAAAAGAAAAAAACTTACACCTGAAGCCCACTTTGCTAACTTAGCTAATAAACTCGAGCTACAAAGTGGCCTTACTAATACATCAGATATGCGTCTAATTCAACGGTAGTTAAAATCATTTACTATGCATTGAGCTGTAGAAGGAATGGTCCAAGATTGCTACAAAACAATTGAAGTCAAAGAACATCCCAGCTTAACACGCGCGGTATTACAAACAGTTAACAGTTTGCTCCACTAAATGTCTATAGCCTTGGCTACAGTGCAGGCTAGTCTTGTCTTACCCCGTATCTTACTCGGAGGCTCGGAGAAAAATTTTATCAGGGGTTGCAAAGACCGGTACTGGGGGTTGTTAGCTTCTGGGGCCCTCGTTGAAGCTTGTAGGATATAACATATTTGCATAATAATCAGAATATTGATAAAACAGCTACCATGCCAAGCTTTACAAATACAGTAGATGTTTTATACTGCCAACTGGCTTACACTAGTAATTTTGGGCTTGGTTACAGAAAAACGTAGCGTACGTACTTTTACTTCCTGGGCCCCAATGCCTACCGGGCCCAGGTACGATGTACCTCTTGTATCCCCCTCTCGTAAGCCCTGATCTTACCCATTGAAAGCAACGAGAGACCTGGGCTGAAGGAAAGTACCTCACTGGCCTCCTGTAATCTGAAAAATGGATTCAGGCGTTTCGTTTCACACATTATACCTATCAATAACCAATTTAACGTCATAAAAAGAGAAGAGGCTACTCATTGTCAATTACTTCAATCCTTCGCGCTCATTCTTACATAGAGATCTTTTGCTAGAGGCATAGTAAGAAAACGTGGGTTGAACCAAAACAAAAGGACAAATGTAGTTACTTACAAAAATGCTGGAAACTTTCCTTACAAAATTTGGGGGCCCCAGGCTTAAGCCTTTTCAGCCTAATGGTAAATCCGCGCCTGTGTTCAATAGATTCCTGTAGCGTTCCCGTAGGATAGTAATGCTGTGAAACTTAAATTTTGCAATGACAATATTTCACTATCAAATCATTCATTTGAACCATGCTGCATCATCATACCTCAATTTTGATAACTATTCGCCAAGTTACCATTAGGACGTTGTAACAGCGGAGTACTTCGGCGCAACAACCATTGCATATTTTTAATTACATATTTGTCATTTTTATTTGAAATGAAAATTTAGCATTGCAAACTGCTATGATAGTTTTGACAAGTTGCTTGACCGATGTTGAAAGTGGTTTTCAGTCGTAATATGCTAAGAACAAAAATCTCACAATTAATTGATAGGATTTTTTTTATTTTTAAATCATCAAAACAATAAAGATAGTGCTTACTCTTTCTTCTAAGAGATCTTGTGGATTAGCGGGACACCGAACCTCGGACAGGCTCCCCGTATGTCTTCATAGCAGTGTTCTTGTTAAACATGTTTATCGATCGTATGACCTTTTGACCTTTTTACGCATAAAGAAGTCGGTCACACATTTTTAGGATTAATGTCAAAAGGGCAGTCCATGCTGAAAAAAATTTGATTTATCTTTAGGTACAGACGTCTATCCGATGAGGTCAACCCTTTTTCACAAAAGGTGGTATACGTTTTTAAATGCTTGATAAAACGACTTAAAATGCTATCTATGTTTCTTCAAAGTCAGTGGTGGTGATGTCGATTAATCCGGTTACAACGTCACCTCTTCATTACACTGCAACTTACTCTAAGTTATTACACACTTAGAATGACCCCCAAGGCTTGTAATTCAAATCCAATCATCTCTTAAAACTGCATAAATTAAATTAGCATGCCAATATTCGGTGCGTGAGTCCGTAACCTAAGATGTCTGTGTTTTTGAGTGGTGTGCTTGCTTCAGCTACCGTTTCGGCCAATATTCGGGTAGAATCCAATATTACATTTCACTATAGTTTTCTGCCCATAATAAAGTAACCAAAACAGGTGTTTTCCTCCTTTCGATGTGCTAACCATGTTTTTTTAGTTAAACGGCGAATGTTTAAGGAAATCAGACACAGGTTGTTCGTTGTAAAGACTGTCCTAGTAAAAATGATTCGTTGTCTGTTACTGTATTTATTACCCAAGACGTAAAATGCAATATCATACCATCAGTACTTATCTTACCTATCGCTGAAACACACAGGCGCCGAGATTTGTTTGCACAGTACGTCAAAAAGTAGGGAGTTAGCTTTACAGCTGCACAAACACGCCTGATTGTTTCCGTCGTCAGTTACGCTTGCTCAAAACTGAATGCTGAGCGGTAGCAGTGAGTTTCTATACTTCATATGATAACACCCGAAATTTTACTTACACCACCAAATCTACAGGCGTTACTCGGGTATGTGATGTTATTTTCTCACTTGTTGTTTTTTAATTCTGTAATGAGGGTGAAACGCATAAACCAAATCATTTATTGACAGATCTCGTACTGCCTACGGCATTTCGCTTACTATTTCATTGTCAAATTATAAATAATCACATCAATCGCTGAACGTTTTAAATTTTAGATAAACACAGTTGCATAAATTTGATGAGCTATTGTGTGGTCAATTTATATATGCTTACTCTGCCTTAGTTACTCTACTGCTGCTTTGGTTGCCGCACAAAAGGGTTAATCAAGAATTGCCCTAACGTAGTAATATTTCGAAAACATTTTCACCAATTGATTTGTTCAGAGATCCACAACACAAATTCTGCAAATCGTCCTTTTACTCTGTGACACAAACTAACTAGTGTCTAGACTTAAATTTCTCGGCCTCCTGTTTCTATAATCTTAACAAAAGTTCATAGGTGACATTGAAAACAACACCAAATCTATTTGCATTTATGAAATGTCTTTTTATTGAGTAAAGCTCATTTCTCAAAACACTATAGCATTGAACTAACCAACTAGGTTGAAAGTAAGCCTGTACCAGTTCGAATTTGGTTGAATCATCTTTTGTTTACTTCTTTGCAGAGTGGTTACTGATGTCGAAACTCATATCTGTGATGTCATAGTATCTAATTCACGCGTCCCTCTTGGCTGCATACGCGTGTAGCTCGATCCAACAGCAGCATGTCTGATTATTAGTTTATGCACACAAGGACAAGATATCTAGCAACAGTTTAACTTCTTATGTACTATGAGTAATTATGACGAGGTTGATACAAATTACTACATGCTAGAAAGGTGTCTTCCTAAAAAGACCATCAGCATGCTTGCATTAAATTGTTAATCAATACGATCATAAACCAATTACCAAGTAAAATAAACAGACTTTTCACCACTCACTACCGACGGTAATACTACCAAGAACTATTATACCTCTGTTTTGATTAAAACAAACCAACATCTTTTCTGACTAAGCAATGGAGTTTACCTTGATACTGGAGAACAGCGTTGCTGGCAATAAACACTGCTTGCACTCACATTCAACTTTTCACCTTTCGGTTATTTCCATCACCTCACTTGTCCACACAGAAAGCAAAAGGAGTTACTCTATGACAGGGGTGGCCAAACCTGCTCTATGTATGAGCCGCATATCGTAAAACCCAAGTTATAAAGAGCCGCGACATAAAAATCTAAAACACGAATTTATTTGCAATCTCGCTTCTGTGACATCAAAATTATTTTTGGAACGACTTGCAAAAGTAATGTGGTACGCTCAAAGAACCGCACGCAAACCTTCGAAAAACCGCATGCTGCTCGCGAGCCGCAGTTTGGTCACCCCTGCTCTATGACAACAATCCAAAACAAAAACTACTGGTAGTAATCCGGCAGTACTAATCGCTTAGATTTAAATACGTAGAGAAATACTCTTGAGCAGAAATTAATTCCAATACTAAATCTTTTTATATGTTTTATAGTGATATGTCAATTGTTAAACGCGCAGAGGAATAGTGGGATATCAACTACAACAGGGATGTTTAATTTTCATTTTAGTAGGTCGTGTCTCATGTAAATTTACTCAAGATGTCAGGGGGCTATAGTGATTATTGACATGGCGAGTCCAAGATTAGTGAAAAGCATATTTTATTAACCGTAAAAACAGTCCTCACAACTACAACTTAGACACAGTATGTCTAGAGTTGTGAAGACTGGACATTGCACAAAATACCTTTAGATCATTGGACTGGAAACAGTGCAGCCAGTGCGCAACTGGGAACTGCAACCCACGACATGGTTGTTCCACCGTGTATCAAATGAACTATTTTGGGTTAGTGCAAAAATATCACAATTTGGTGATATGTATCACGAATTCTTGATCACTGCCCCTTCTATACCTTCAATGCTGCACTGAAACCATATCAAGCGTAGACAGAGAAGGAGGTTCTCACTTCCGTCGTGGCATGGCCTTTTACTTAAAACGTCTTTTTGGAAATTATTCGCCTTTCAGGTTTCAATTTTGTCAATGTTTGGGCCATGTCAGATGAGTCTGCAGCCCATGTATGGGGCATTAAGGCCAAATGAAACGCACAGATTTAATTACTTGCAGTACACAGTCTATCTAGTCAGTTAATAAATTGTCACCTTCCGACTCAGTTATTATTACTTTCAGTTCAGCCTCTGTAACATCAAGGTCTTTTGGTTAGGTCTCAAACAATTTTGTCTAAGCTTGAACCAAGCAGGCCAACTTCCAAAATTTGACAAGCACAATCTATTTTCTCACTTCGCAACTAATCAGAAGTCAAAATCACAGGCGGTGTCATTACTACGATGTCGGAGGCAAAAATCCATTCCGAGAGCAACTTTTCTATACACGTTTTAGTAGCTTTTACTTAAAGTTTTGATTTTATCGATTATAAACTTATCTAAAAAAAAATTTTTACTTCTTAACATTTTCGATCCATCGGTTTGATTATTGCATTCTAGTTTTTTACATCCTTTTACTGTAGTAATATAATCATACTTATCGTTAGGCTGGGATGTTAGTATTGCTTTCCATGTTTGTTCATATGTTTGCTCATCGGTTGGTCCACACTTTATCATAAGTAACATAGTATTCGTTTGTCATCTAAAGTGAGCAGATACAACAAGGTCTAACAGCTGGTGGTATTCTACTTCTAGACCTCGATATAACTTTCTGCAATAGCCTTCAAATAGTTCAGGATCTGTCTTTAAATACTCGGATTCCAAATTGATAGTTTTTAATCTTTCGCTCAGTAATGCTTCTGGATCTTGAGTCCAATCAAAGCGCAAATTACGTAGAGCTTTTGAGATCTGTGTGGGCATGTTTTACTGTTGTTTTTACTTTCTAACCCTTGACAAGCTGAAAAACAAAATAAAAATTCACAGACTTACCATCATTTCCGTCATTACAAACCTTTCTAATTGATGTCTGTACTAGTCACTTTATACTCCATTGTAAGTCACGCCTATTCTGTTTCTGGTTTCAGCATACAAGACTCTGTTCTGTCTAGGTTTCCTATCTTCTGTGCTAACTCACACCTCCAAGGGTATGGCAGGTCACTAGGTAAAGACACGAAAAGTTTTGAGTGGCTTCACTCTCTCCCTCAAAAAGAAAAAAAGCCGAACGACGTGGCACCAATTTATTACAGGCCGGTTTACCTGTATTTTAGAACAGCTCCTCGAGAGCACTGATTAATTTAACAGGAACATGCTCAAGGCGCGCCCGAAATTACAATGAAGAAAATCAGACCCGCCCTTCGTCATTCGACTTTACGCTCAGTTAATCACAATGAGAAAATTGTATTCACTCATGGTTTTATTAATGTAACTTCAAGCACTGCGCTATTCATCTCAAATACGTAATGAAATATACACATGGGTCTAATACTAGTTCAAGGTTTCTTTCATGAAGGACAGAGTAACCCGCAGCAGACCATCAGGGATACAACAAGCCACAAGGTTATAGTTCCTTTGGACAAGACTCCAGTGGAAATCTTGCTGCTACTCAGGCAGTAGTCAGAGGAAGGCTGGCTGAACCTGTAAATCGTGCTAGTATTTATGACCTCCGTCGCGTGACATCACTGTCGATATCTCCAATAATCCACGAATTCTTATTGGCTAATTTTCGTGCGTCGCGTGACGTTGTATTTTGCGGATATTTCCGAGTGGTTATATCGTGCGTAACTCCATAGAGACGTTAGTGGTCGTATTCAGCACTTCGCGGAAGTCCGAAATCGTTTTGCAATGCCTTCCGTTTTTATCTGCTTAAATCGGGAATATTACTCATAATTCGTTATCGAATATTAATGCAAATTATTGTTGTAATGTTTTAGGTTACTCTCTTCCTTAATACAATTCATAAATCACTTACAAAATATATGTTCACAACATTTAAATGTAAACAGTTCACAATATCCACTAAGGTTGAGATGAGTGTCTTAGTCTTCTTTTTTGGTTCCAGCTCTATGCATCCTAGTGAAAGTCCTCTTTTCTGTAAAACTTTAGTTTCCTCAGTGTTCGTCCACAGCACAACTGCCCACAATACGTGACACGAAACCTTAGAGCGTTCTTCTTGACTCGTTCTCTCAGTTATTGAAGTCATTTCTTGGCTGTATTCCAAAGTCTAAAAATGTTTCATGTTGAGATTGCAACGCGAACTCAACAAAGACTCCAACCCATTGTCACACTGTAGTGATATATGACGACGCTGTCCAGAAAACAAGTCTTGATGAATTCCATTCTGTTTGACAACAACAAGCTGCGTCACAGAAATTTCAAAAGACCCCTTACATATTTGATTGGCTCCTACACAAAACCGAGACGTTGACTTCGGTTCCTGCTCTGGCTCGAACCTAAAATACTGACTCAGGTCGAAAATGCAAACTCCGCCAATCCTGCTGTGCGATCTTCTGTGGTACACCACCTTGCAATGAAGCCTGCTTGTGACCATGCCATTGTGCATGTCTGCTTTCTATACTTACCCTCTGCCATTATCTTAACTTGTTTTCCTGCTTGCTTTCCAGTCGGTCTGTGTTTACCTGCCTGCACTGTTACTCTGCATGTGTTTGTGCCAGCATGCCTGCCTTGCTAATCTGCTATCATATTTATCTCGCTACTTACTGGGATGTATGCCTGCGAAGCTGCTGGCTCCATCATGCCAGACTGACTAACAGCTTGACTATTAGCTTGCTGGCCAGCATTCTAGTTTCTCTTCCCACCAACTGGCCTGCCTGTTTACCATCCCGCTTGCTTGCTAGCCTGCAAAACTGTCTACCTTCTTCCCCCTTTTTACTCGACCCAGGTTATGCTAACTGCTTTTCTGTCTACACTGCGCAACCTGCTTTCTTGTTTAAAGCCTACCTGCTTGCATGACACACTGCCCACCTGTTAGGAAGCTAGTATAGTGCCTTGCCAGATTGGTAGCTTCTATGCTTGCTTGCCAGTCTGCCCGCCTATATCTCCGAACATTCTCTCTACCTGCTTGCTTGCATGTCTACCTTTTCGAATACCTCCCTTACCTGACAACTTTCCTACT
>Ga0210059_1012548_pt1 | contig 12782 bp, 11 predicted proteins | sample Ectturendosymbi2_FD_188042 | JGI IMG/M metagenome (GOLD analysis project Ga0210059, IMG submission 188042) | Ecteinascidia turbinata endosymbiont from Florida, USA - Sample 2 (SPAdes) (version 2) | ecosystem: Host-associated > Tunicates > Ascidians > Unclassified | place: Key West, Florida...
ATACTACCGTAATGTATACGACCTCATTTTCTTTCATGTATATGTGTTTTTTCATTTCTCTTTACTGCGATGCATGTTAAAAGTCTAGCGTTTTGCGTGTGGGAGTGAAGACGTTACTCAATACAATACAATCATCATAATTGTTGAAATGTTTTTCGCGGTGACCGAGATTTGAACAGCGTGAAATATTTGTAGGATTTCTAGAAAATTTGTGGATGAGCGAAACCTTGGTCTGGATTCCCGCTGTCTGGAAAACTTAGTAAGCTTTGGTTCAGTTCATGCTCTTAGGTGGTACTGTGTTTGTTAGTTCAGTTCGTTTTCAGCCTATTCGTGTTTCGTATCAATAAGCTTTCAAATATTTTTCATTGAAATTAGTGGTTTTCATCGAAGATGTTGAGGTTCATGAGTTGAATTTAATCACATCGTATCTACAGTTGTTTTTTTATGATAACCGTCTCAACGCGCTATTACTTTCGCTACACATACCTTTGGTTGATCAAAACTGCATAATTACACTTTCAACCACAGAGAAACATAATTTTTTGCTAGTCAGCAATCAAAACCCACTCCGAGATAAGCACGCTTATGCAGGAGTACAGTAAATTCATGCTTTTTCCTTTAAGTTCCTTCGATTGGGCGTTCTTAACAAACCTGTTGGGGCGTTTTGCACTTTCGTCGGTTTTTGAGAGATTTGAAACTTTTACAAAACGTTTGGCAGACCTTGATTTCCATTGTTACAAAATTTTGCAGATCTTTTTCTAGCGTAGATTGCAACTGCACCATCAAGAAAAGTTTTGTTGGTTGTTGTGCTGGACCAGTCTGCAACAGCTAAAGATCAATTTTCTACCCAATCCCAAGTAAAATCACGAAGTGCAAAAATCATCTCAAGTGAAATCATGTGCAAAATGTGTGACCAGCTCTTGCAAAAACAATATAATTTTAACGTAACCTAGCAGTCTATTCAAAGATCAGACAGCTTCTCTTTTGCAATAGAAGCTATTCAAGTAATGGCATTTGTTGTTTTCATTAAATAGTCTAAATTAAACTCTTGCGAGATTAACTGTTTCTATCGCAGAAAGTAATGAAAGCGACTTTCAAGTAAGCCCAGGCCATTTCCAGAGAAAACAGCTTCAAATTCAGCCTTGTGTTCTAAATCAGGGTTGTCCAAAGTTCGGGCCACGGGCCAAATGCGGCCAGCAAAGCATAACACATGCCGCGCTGCTTTGGTTTCGGATTGTGTGTACCCTACGCTATGGAATCTCTGCCTCAGTCCCTAATACAAATGAGTTGGTTAAGCCAACCATGAAAAAATTTGGAAAGAATTGCTGGCTGGAAGGCGCGTTCACGCAATCAACTGTGACCCTCCGGGCAAAGTCTTGAGCTTCCCTGCTCTATAATTTTCTGTATAAATGCTGCATGCTTACAAGTATTTGACAAAAGTATTTCCATTTTTACCTCCACCGTGAAAGTTGTTTCAAAGTAATCAAAGTAACGTGCAAAAAAACACTTGTGGATCCTGAACTCATGGCCTTGAACTTTAATCACGGCGTCGCAATGGTCATCATCTCTGCAAAAAAAACATCTTAGTTTTTTTCAATCCTTTTCCAATTGGAAAAGGACCACACTCCACACTCTCATAAACGGGAAGTTTCCAAAAAAAAACGTCCATATCACCCATTATTTATCAAATTGTTCTTTTACTAAAGTCTCTCCTGTTTTTAAGGCTTTCGTTTCTTCTCCTGTGAAAAGCAAAAAGTGAATATCGCGCAGATCTTGCTGCAAAAAACTTTTATTTAGTGATGACAATCATGCAGGTGATGTTCTGAAATTTTGTAAACATTCTTTCAATGTCCTGACCTAGAGTTTGACGGAAAATGGTTGATAAATAACATCGAGGTAAATGTTTATAGATATTTAATATTCAAAATAGCTCATTTACGAAATTCAGTCACATTTACGAAGTTTGAACTGCGGCTACTTTTCAAATATTTCTTACTATTTTTGCAAATGTCACGATTTGTTCACGCACAGGAGTAACCTCGTTGATTTGTGAATACAACAACACTTCCTTTGATAAGTAAAATTCCAAACGTTTTTCCACACCGGAAACGGAGGGACGACTATTTTGAACTATTTGTTTAACCCAATCGAAGACATGTTCACTGACTCTAGTTTGGTAAATACCATTTTATACGGTGTTCAAATCATGTTTAAATCTTCTGGATCACGAAAATAAAGCAACTAAAAGCAGCGAAATCCTAACCTCTTCCTTGTAGGAAGTTTAAAATTTGTTTTTCTTGAAATGACAATAGGGAAAAAAACTTTTACCGTCTTAATGAATCCAACTTGTTCGACGAATGATGGTCCACTCTATAATCTGATGACGAAAAATATGCAAAATGTTTACACGGCAATTTACTAGTTATAATTTCTGTGACAGAAATTTTTTCTAAATATTTCTCAACAACTAATGCTGCACAGAGACGCAACAAATTATTTACGAACATTCTTAGCAATAACATTTACGTTTTTGATCCATCTACGTGTAGAGAAATACAAACACTTAGGTTCTTAGGTACTAGCTGCACATTTTTCTTGAATGAAGTATAAAGCTTCAGTCAATGTCGAAAAGCTTTGACGTACATTTAAATTCTATGCTTCACGTTGTTTGTTGCAATGAAAGTTATAAACTCTTTTTTATTTTGTTTGGCATAGATATCATTTATTTATACAAGTGACCCAAAAAAATCCACTGCAGAAACAAACAATTTTTAGACTTGGACGGTATAATCCAATTTAACGAGTATGTATCACCCAGGGCAAACTTTATTTTTCCGTGTTATTTATGCTACGTGAATGAAATATTTGTTGAAGCACATCAAGTTCAACCACTTAATATCAAGTCAAGTTATCGTAAATTGTTTTTAAAGAGCCTTAGCTTGTATATTAAGGTTGTTGTATCACACGTTAATACTAGCTGAATACGAGTGTGCAACAGATTTCATTGCGGTTCACAGGAAAAAGTAAAACACAAAACTGATCAAAATCATTCAATCGTTAACAGCAAGCAATCGGGACTCAAAAAGATTCAAAAAAATGAATTTGTGTTAAAGTAGTTTCTGATGACATTTAAATACACCTATGATGTTTATCCAATTTTGTGTTAAAAGCGAACTGACAAAATATGACTGCCCAGCCAATAGCATTTCTATTGTAAGTGTGTATGCTAATTCAAGAACGCAAAATTGCCGATATTAGTCTGGATGCAGAAATTGTGCTTAGAACGGCGTGATAGCAATGACGTTACTGGTCTTGCCTGCAGTGAAGACTGTTTCCAACATTTGTTACATTATTTCAGACAAACATGATGTTGCCAGACGTGACGTCAACCCATGACACATCACATTAGGTTCCTGTCGACATATTTGTGCAGAGCAATCACTCAAACGAGACATCAAAGCTACTACATTTCTGGAAAGTTCATCTGCACGAATGCGTTTTCAGGTTAACCCACGGTTGACCTGTGCTTGATAATTACCAGCCGTGCAGTACTTTTCATCACACATTAATTATTTCAAACTCTTTGGGCTTAAAGTTCCTTCCAAAAACTCTGGAAGTTTCGACTAGAAGATTGGACAAGGGCAGAAAGTACATGTGTTTTGACTTTAACATCATACATGCCACCTGGAAATGGATCATATCAACTGAGATGTGTAGACACAATTTACTCACTTGCTAATTTCAATACTGAAGAAATGTTATTGTTTCAGTTTACAAAACTTCGCCTTCGTAGTAAAGCTACAAAATTTATGCGCATACCTTCCATATTCTTCTGTTTGCTTTCCGGAAGCAATTTTCTCAAAAATAAAGCAAGATGAAGTTCCAGCGTTTCAACCTTTGATAATATTGGAAACTGAACGATCGTTCAAAGAACAAAATCGTTACAACCTGTTTCGACAGAGCGAGTGTTCATCCTCAAGATTTCATCGAAAATTGAAAAAATACAGTAAGTTTTATTTGTAGATATTGTGTAGCAAACCAGCCTTACGCTCAGTTTCACTACAGAACTTTAGTCTACAACCTTTGTGCGACGCTACTCCTCAACCAGCAATCACACAGCACTGTCTTAGTTTCGAATAAACTCCGTGTGAATGTGTTAAGACAACATGATATGAACACAAAAAATAATAAAACTACCTTCCTTGCAACTGCTTCTGTAGCAGCATACAGCAACAGAAGCGCATTGGCTGCTGCGCAAATTGATGCGAAGACGTGAATTTGGTGGACAGCAGCAGTCAGTCACGCGTTATACAAAAACTGAGTCTTACGCTGACGACAAGTCTTTCCAGCAAAGTTCTATAATCTTCTAAGATAATCCCTGCCGATCCGCAATTAAAATATAAAGAGAACTGTATCGCTGCAACTGAAAAAAAACATTTTTAGGTACAAATGACAATAGCATTGCGCCACGTTTCTTCTCCGAAACTGCGGCCATCCACGAGGTTGAATGGTCAATTTTGCCATCATTAATTTAGGTCACTTGTCACGTGATAAGCGCAAAACAAAATAAAAAAACTCATACACGTGCTGCCATGCACGAGGCGAACCACTTCTACAATGCCCATCGCAATTGGCAATACCACGTGCAGTTTTCACATTCATAGTTCAAATTTCCTGATCCCTGTCCAATATTCAGGAAGTTAACAAAAAACTCGTCAATAAAACACACGCAACTCGTGTACAACGCTAACAAATCATTTTTGATAGTTATCGAAGCACTCACATTGTTTTTTCGCACACTATGGTTAAAATTAAAAACAATAACTTTTCTCTACTTGCCTGACATGGCATCTACTTATATGGAGTAGGTGCCTTACACCATACTCTTTTACTACAGTGTACAGCATATGAATAAACTGAAACTTTTGCTCAAACTTTCAAATGAGTCAGTTATGCATCAACACTCACAAACTAAAAGACCAAGATACTAGAAATAGTTTGTTCATTTTGCATATATTCAATGTGTTTTCTATGAAATAACTTTTACTTGTAGCCTGCTCAATGACAGAGAAGCCAAATTTCATGAATATTGTTAATAAATGTCGAAATGTTTGCCAAAATATTTTGAGGTTTTGTCCAAAATTTTGACAAATCAAAACTTTTGGGGTTGTGCTTGCATCCCCAGCTCCTACATCACTGGGTAGGAGGCCTAAGAGATTTTCATCTTTTCTGGAGATTACTTGGCTTTGCACATCTCGAACAATTTTTAGGAAAGGTCCAACACAAATCACCATACAAAAGTCAAATAAACTTCAAATTTACGAAAACGCAATCAAAATAGAAAGCTTCAGCATCATGTCTACATCATTTCAACTGCAAATGAAGGTGTCACTCACAGGGGTTCCAAACCGACAGTAAGGGCAGCAACACTAGAATACAACACACGAGCAGATATTGTCTGAGACGAGTTGTTGGGTTATTTCAACGCATTTGGGTAACGTGCTAAATTAGAAGCTGTTGCCGTACTTTCCTGCCAATCTACGAAACACATTTTCTCTCTGAACAGATGCTTGCATCAATGAGGCGCAGTTGTTTTGTAAACGGATACCTTCTTTTTGAAAAGATGATTTCCTCATTGAACATTGTAAGTTTTCTAAACCGATGTTGAACAGATGTTTCTACCACTGAAACGTAACTGCTTTCTGAACAGATGTTTTCGTAAGTGCTTTCTGATCAACTCTTTCCTTTGTATGACTGAAACACAGCCATAAGTAGGTCTGTTGGGTTGCTCGATAATTGGCGTCAAGTTTCAAACATCCATTGAAAGCAGTTGTAGACATATTTTTCAGTTTTTCACTTGTTGCAGCTTGTTTTCTGATTTATACATTTTAGTTTTGAGCTTGTTTGCTTTCTCTGCTGTTGCTTTAACCTCTGAACGTGTCACCCGTCAGCATTACCTGCAGATGTTAGAAATGAGGATGCGTGGCATAACGTGAAATCTATTTCCCATAAACAATTTGCTGATGGATTCAAACCCGTCGTTTTTGTGGAGTCACGTTACTTGCATATAGATACGTGCAAGTTTGAATCATCGCAAAAAGAAGAAAGCAGAGCCCAGTCGGTTGATTTCTGAAAATCTTACAGAAAACCTAGAGTTTTTATTTGTAATATAAATTAGGACTTAATTATCACTGTTAACGGCAAAGTTTTGTAGCGCCACAACTGAATAATTGGCCTTGCTTTTGTTGTTTCTTCCCCCGGCATGACGCTGAAACGCTAATTCACTCTGCTGCACAAGTCCGGCCAAACACCTCTTAAATTGTATAAACTCGAAGGTTTCCAACTGGCTGCTGTACCATAAAGATTTTCGAATCGTCTGCGTCAACAGATAAAGAAATCTACCTCCCACAGAGTCGGTAATGTTTTGAAGGAAATCGGTTGGCCTATTTTCTCTTTGTCCATCAGTGCACGTCTGATTACATCAGCGATAAACGCCAGAACAAGGGTTCCTTTGTGTTAAATCTGGAGCACAGTCCGGGTTTGGAACAATCCATGTACGAAATTCGCTGGAATGCTCTGGAGTTTGCTTCGTTTTTGGTAAAGACCTCGCACTAAATTCGATGTCAACACTTGGACTTGGTGGAGAAGGAAATTCAGCACGAAATCAAAAGACAGGGTTACAGGCTTTGTGGAAGTATTTTATTTTAATAAGCCTCAGCATTAGTTAGATTGGAGGCAAATTTTATCTTATCAAAATCAGATTCTTTTGTGCAATGAGGGCAAACTTCATCCGCTGCAAAATGGTTTCCCAAAGAAAACCTCCATCTACAGTTAGGACACATTTTGTCAGAACAACCAAGACATTTTTAAATGTGTTCTCCTCGACAATCGGAGAATTGTTCTCAACCCTTGCAATTTTTAGTGACATGTCCAGGTCGATTTCGTCTAAAATATTATAACTGCTTAAGAATGTAAATCGCAAATAAGCCACATTCACTTCCTCTAGAAGGTTGAGCTGATTAAATTGAAGCATGACAGCATTGGAAGGCTTCAAAATGCTTTCGTCATCTTTAATTTGAATTCTTTTGACGAACATCACGTTTCCATATTAGGCCCAACTTTTCATGTCAGGGTCTTTGATGCCTTGCTTAGAAACTATCTGTATGGCTTCGTTTGCCGATAACAATCACTAACAAATTTTATTTATCCGATCATTTCTAAGGTCTGATGCTTTTTGCAAATCTTAATTTTTCTTCCAGTATTTAACGCTCTGTATGACGGTAACCAATTGCAATAGTTACTGGTGTGTTGTCTTGGTGTCTATTCTCTTCAGCATTGCCAATGCATTGCGATCTGAACCATCTGTGTGCTTCGTGACTCCTCATGATTTTTGCTTTTTCGTGTGATTCCTCTATCATCGCCGCCATGTGGAGGATGTTCGCAAGCCAAGCACGTAATTACATTGATTTTATAAAACTAGTAAAATACCGACAGTCACATCTTGCTTTACATTTAGTGAAAACAAGCAGTTGTCAGTTACAAGCTAAAAGTATCTTGCATAAAGATTTGAAACCTTGATCAAAACAATTTACATGCTTTTGTGAGCATCCCCATTCGACGATTTTAGCCATTTATTTCAGAACCTGACGTTAAAGTGTCTTCAATTTTCTTCCCAAAGCCGGATTAATATGTGATGATGAGTAAATGCAGTTATAGCTGGAGCGTTTTTTCAATGTTTGCCATCTTCCTATGATGTCTGTGTTTATCATTGAACACTTGCGCTGCACCGCGCTGTGACTAAATATTTTGTGTTATTTGAGTACCCCCATGGTCTTTATTTGGACTATGAGTCTGACGCAAAATAAAGATTATTTTAATATTTATTTCTTCGAACAAAAGTTCCTGCGAAACGCCATAAAAAACTACTTTGACAGTGGCTGTCTAAACGATCAAGGCTAGAATTAGATGCATTATAACTATCGCCAAAGCCAGCAGATCTCGCACTTGAAGTGTGTTCTCTACTTTTGCACGATTTCCCATTTTTTCAACGGATTGTAAGTTTTATATACCCCCGAACGTTATCATCTGTTTGGATAGACAGTTGCAATCGAGTCGACGATGTATGCCAAGTTTGACGGAAGGTAATGTTGCAACCTCTCCGATGGCGTTGCGTTGAATGTGTGATTCACCACGAACGGGAAGTGCGCGAAGAACAACACCCACATATATGCGGCGCGAACAAGCAATAATAGAGTGATCTCGTCGTTTGATCTCTATTGTTGCTTGCTGTCACAGTGTGAAGCTTTGCGTACCTGCCGCTCGACATCCTGGTCACAGCACCATTTTGTCGCGATCGAAAAGCCTGAGCGGAACCCTTATAGTGATTCTGTGCCCGGGAAATTGTGCCCCTTGCCTCCATCGTTACGCCCCTGATTACTGCGCGCAGCGACGCGCCTCAACAAACTATGGTACTCAGCTCTAACCAGAGGCATACGGGAACTTTGGCTTTGTGGGTGGACAAAATTTTTAATTCCCCCGGATTTTTGCGCCACTGTGAGGAAAACGAATAGAAAAGTTTTGCAGGGAGATAAATCTGCTTAAGCAACTTGCCCAAACATATCGGGAAGTTTTTCCTGAAAGTTTTTTTAATCTTGCTCGAATCTTCGCCCCCACCTCGTACGCCTATAATTCTAACGCGGAAACTTTGGCAAAATAGTAGCCATATACAGCTTGGTGGATTGAACAATTGGTTTTACGCGGTCATAACAATTTTTGCTCATCATTTGAATATTTGCAGTCCAAAATTGGGGGAATGACGGCGCCTTTCGCCCCACCTGGCTACGCGTCAGGCAACAGTGACTGATGGCTGTGCGGTGGGTTGATCCTTTTGTTGCAGTTGCAAACCCGTAGGCAACTCACGCTGGCCGCGAAATTACAAATTTGGCATGGTTAGCGTAATCTGCAACCGACACAAAATGCTTAGCTTATTGGTTGTTAGATCATTCTGCTTGCATCATATAAATTTGAGCAGAAAAGTACTCTTCTGGTGAAAACTTTAACTTTTTACTGGTGACTGTGGTGTTGGCGAAGGTTCGTGGTTTTTAATTGGTGATGGGCTAATTCCCATCTGTGTTTTCTGGCCTGGCTGGATAGAAGCTGATCCATCGCCAGATCAACACCATTGTGGGGGTGGCTTTGAGCTTGTTCGGGGGCTTCGTAGTAGTATACAATGAATTGAAAAATTATTTCACGGGGAGACTAAACTTTGACTTTGTAGGTATGCAGATATACGAGATATGTGCAGCTTGTGAAAAACGAGGCCCACTCTTTAGGACCCATTTCAAACCTTTTCTGAATTAATGATAGCGCTTTCAAACTGTGGTTATTCACTGAAAAATCGCACAGTTCGACCAAGAAAAATAGCCACTTTTTGGCCTACAAAAGATAATCACTTTTGTGTGACACTCAACGATTGTAGCAGACAACCTTTGGCATTAAAGCAAGTGAAGACATTTTTGGCACCTCCTGTTTGACTGCCCCCCCAAATGCCTGGTGTGGATTCTCCATTGACTGACAGGTGCTTTCACTTGGCCCTCCCCGCTGCGGCATTTCTTCAAATGCTTGCCAAACCCAACCACGAGAGCAACCACTGCTACTCGTTCTGGATGTATTCAGCGGGGACCGGGTACGCCTTGACCTAAGAGTCAGCATTCTGCAGCTGAACATTGAGGGGCTCACAGCAAAAAAAGATCAGCGTTATCGAGCAGCTAGCCTACAAGAACAAAGCATTCGTCATCGTCCTACAAAAGACCCACTGCACAACTGCAGACAAGCTAGTGATTCCCGACTTTTCACTAGCTGGGTCAGTCCTGAGCAGGAACCACGACCTTTCCACATCTGTTCACGAGCGGTTGGAATGGTCACTGGTCAAACAGTCTCCAGAACAATCAGAGACTGAGTGGTTGTGCGTAGACGTTGCAGGATATAAGATCATTGACATCTACAAACCCTCGGTCATCCCGACCTTCCCACACCCCAGTCTGTATGTTGGCGACTTCAACTGCCAACATGTCAACTAGGGTTACAGCACAACATCTCCTGACCGTGAGAGCCTGGACTTCTGGGCAACAGCCAACAACCTTGGACTGCTGCGCGATCCGCAGAGAGTAGCCAGTTTCTCCTCTCGCGGACAGAAAGCCGGCACCAACCCGGACCTAGCTTTCTCGAGTGTCGGCCAGGACAACCGACTGCTTGACAGACGTGTTCTAAGAAAGTTTCTGCGGTCACAGCACCGACCGGCCCTCTCTCATAACGCCACCGAGGCTCACAGTTTCCGCCTGCAGCGATCCGGTGAAGCCTTGGAACTCCCGCAAGACTGAATGGAAGCGCTTTTGAGTTCGTAGAGAGGAATCCGTTGAGAGATGGCCACCTCCGGACACAATAAACATTGAGAAGGCATACCAGGAACCATGCAAGAGACTGCTATTTCGGCTAAACAATGTATCCCAAGTGGTCGTCGATGAAACTATGTGCTTCCGAGAGCCAGTGGGAAATGACTATGACAGAGCTGCTTCGTCCCTACGTTCACGGCTCGAACAGAAGAGGCAGGAGCGGTGAGAAGAAGCTGTCAATTCCATCGACTTGTCGCATTCCAGCCGCAGGCGTGGAGCACCATCAATAAACGTACTGGCAGATATGGACACTCCTCGCGTTTGTGCCCCCTCAACAAACTCCATCACCTCACAACTCATGAAGAACGGGAAAAACAAGACCGGCAACCGCGAGTCCACCAAGCCCATCAACAAGCAGCTGTACGACCTATGGAAGGTCCCAACACCTGAGGGTTGTTTATTTTGGTCATTGTTAGGTCACAGACCGAAATGGTTTTGAAATGACCGAACAAAATTAGGTCATTTCGATCAGAATGTTTGAAAATGTAGGCTAATGCCATCGCGAGTTTTAATACAATTGTAAGACAAATGACCGAAATGTCTCAGTGACCAAAATGTCTCAGCAAACAAATGACTGAAATGTCTCAGCGAAAAAAAACAGCCTGAGGGAAACAGTATCTCTGCCCTCTTCATGCCAGAGGAGCTTGCTGCCACCCGCAAGCACCTGAAGCCAGGAAAATCTCCGGATCTGGATTATATTTTCCCGGAGTTTAAACTCAACACCGGGTTGGCTCAAATCTTGGTTATGTGATCTCAAATCTTGGTAAGCCAGAGCCTGAGTCGTGTTATGTGAAAAGAGAGCTCCGGAGCTATGCTCACAAAACCAAGAGCTCCGGAGCAGGAGACATGTTCCTGAGAAGAAAAAGCTCTGGAGCCGGAGCAATTTCACTTTTGCGACGGCTACACAGCCCTACTTGAGTATGTTATGTGTTGACTACATGTTCCTGGTATACGTCTGCCATACGTAATGGTCTTTGTAAGGGTTCACAGGCTCGTTTGGGCCTCTAGACATCCCCAAGCCATCGAACACTTACCTTTAATCGTGTTTTGCGAATTTTGTTCCTATTTTGCACTTTGGCTGGGGCGGTTTGTCGTAGGGGGATTTGACCGGATCCTCCTGTCCTAGATGGATGCAATGGCTTAACAAGGGGGTCATGTGCTCCCTGGCGAAGCATTTTGGGGCGGCAAATTGAGTTAGGTACTAATTACGAAATGTCAAATGTCAGCGAATGCTAATAATTAAATTTGCACAACGCTGTGTGCCAGCTGCTGCTACCCAGTTGCGAAATCTCATCAATATTGTCAAGATTCGCAAAGCGAGCAGTTACGAGCCTTGGTGACGTTTTAAGGCGGAGCTTCTGTCTCCAGCAATCAGCGCCCGTATGTGGTTTGACTCACGGTTACGTCACAATGCTTTGAGTTAGCCAGGGTTGCGAACTTTCCGACTTCGTTCTCAGTCTGTAGTTTGGTCACAACGGGACGGGAATCCAGCGTTCACAGATCACAGTGCATGCAGTATGCTACTGTGCACAAGGTGCCAGAAGGTGCCGAATTTGAAAAATCTTGCCAGAAATCACTGTTTTCCAAAACATTTGCCAACAATTTTCTTTGTCAATAATTTTTATGCCAAACGTTTTTCCAATTTTTGAAATACCAATTGTCAGTATTGACAAAACAATCCATTTTACATTATGTATCAAATGAATATTGATCGCGAAACAGTTGAGAGAAACTACAGCTTAACATTTATCGTTGTGGGTTATCAAAACGATCACCCTCAAACTTCCACGATGTGTAGTAACTGGTACTATGCTTTACAGTGGAATTTCAGTTCAATTGTCAAAACTAAAAAATGAAAAATATGGAAAAAATATGAATAGCGTAAACCACTAAGTATCGAAATGTCAATGTTCTTGTCATTGTCATATATTTTTTCCTAAATTGGCCATAAACTGGACAAACACTTGCCACATCCTTTGTCAAGCATCTGGTCTGACTGCGCATGCTTTTAGAGCAGCGATGAAGCTTACAATATGTGACCTTTGGTGACAATTGACAAACTTCATGTTGAAATAGATATGAAGTGGTTCTGAAGGTAGATATGATGATTTTTAATTGTGGGATATTTAAATAAATGCTGACTCCTTTTGCAAGATTTACTGAGCCCATCCCCAGGATTGTTGAATGGTTGGCTAAGCGAAAAGGTAAGAGCAGCTCTGTAATAGCGCTGATGATATTACAGTTGTTACAATTGTAAACTTTTCACCTGCTGCTACATGTGTTTTATATTAATTCGACTTATAAACTGAGCATCTTCATGGACATGATTGT
>Ga0210059_1012550_pt1 | contig 12780 bp, 10 predicted proteins | sample Ectturendosymbi2_FD_188042 | JGI IMG/M metagenome (GOLD analysis project Ga0210059, IMG submission 188042) | Ecteinascidia turbinata endosymbiont from Florida, USA - Sample 2 (SPAdes) (version 2) | ecosystem: Host-associated > Tunicates > Ascidians > Unclassified | place: Key West, Florida...
TTACTTTCACGAAAGAAAACATATTTACGCTCATTGCGTTAAACTAGTGATTTTCGACCGGTGTTCGATGGAACGCTAGTCAAACTTATCAAATTTCCTTCGGAACACCTGACGATCTTTCACGGATTACTAGTTTTCCGCGGAACACCGCTTGAAAATCACTGATCTAGGTAACAGCGGCTGGTGCTGCTCTGTCTGTACATTACAGGAAAAACAGAACACGGATTGATGAAAACTATACTGATTTCTAGTGTTTCACATTTCAGCTGGGGGTTTAAGCTTTGTTTGGGGGCTAAACCCACAAATGCCTTCCCATAGCCACGGGAGTGACGTTTGGGCCCTCTGTGTCGCTAGGCGGTAAACTTGCGGATATTTGTCTGATACGGACAATCGCATATTCCGGTTTAAACACATACAAAACACATTGGCAAATTGGCTATGCGATTAACTTCATTCGCCTGTACTAACACTCGAAATCACCGGGAAACACTGCGAGAAATTTTTGAAAAACGCAAAAAACAAAAACCTACTAAAAATCAAAAGAATTCTAAATACCCAAATACAAGTTAACAGGGGTCCATTTTTGACATTTAGCCTGCTGAGGGGGGAGGCGGGCACCCCTGCCCCCGTCAGTTACGCCAGTGGTGACAGCACACACCCTTGTCGGAGTCCAACACCAACGATGAACAGTCGTGATGTAAACTCTCCCGACACGGACACATACTCCCTAGCAGGAATGCATTGACTTGACGGGTGGTAAAAGTCGGTCGTCAACACCGCATTCCCGTAACATTACCCAAAGCTTCTCACAAGCAAACCGGTCATGAGCTTTCTCGAGGTCGACAAAGCACGTGTAGACGCCTTTGCCATGGTCCTAAATTTTCTGGAGAGTACAAATTTAGTCTATGGTTCTACGGCCAATCAGAAATCCGCACTGGGTATCATAAAGTTTGGTTCAATTACATCGTGACCCATGGGCGTCGGAAGAATTGTTTCCTTTGAATTTTTCCAAAAGTTTTTCTAGGATGGCGCCACCAGTGATGAAATTTGGTATTTCCCAGTCGAAACTGAGAAAAAAACTTTTTTTTCTGATATTCTCAAAATCCATGGCGCCCTTGACCCACCCTTGCTCCCCCTTCCATCACCCATGTCACGGAATTTTTTCTAAGGCACTCGGCAACGTATATATTAATTATTTGCAAATTCCCAAAAAGCATCGCGGGCCGTACAAAACGCTTTCGCCTCCTGCGTGTTTGCGACCCCTACAATAAGCCATTCATTTTATCTCACTAGCACAAGCACATGTATGTGCTGCATTTTCTGAATTCAACATCAGCAACTCAGGCACATTCTGCCGGAGGGTAAGATGTATGGTTGGTCCAGATATCAATAAATTTTTGTTATGCGGATTATCGATCTATCTGTATATTTGTATTTTAGCTAACCGGTTAATCGGATAATAACCGCTGATCATTAGACAATTGATTTCACGAGATTTTCATGATGAAATTATTGCAAAATCATGACACACTGACACAGTTTTATTGCAAATATACACACATGCACTTTGCGAGCGCATACAGTGGTGTATGAGCAGAGGGTGCAAGCCCACAATAGAGAGTTGTGACAAATGCAATGTCTTTCATACGGTGGCAAGCGGCCTGTTAAATATTCACACTTATGTTGTTATTACAGTATCTCGCTTGGATAGACGCTTATAACAGGCACGTCGAGAAAGTAAGTGTTCATTATAAAGAAAAATAATGAATAGTCAAATGATGAACTTGATTTCTGGGGAAAATAATGAACTTTTCCGTTTTGTCGTTTTGTCATTAAGAAATTGTGGTGGAGGTTGTTGCATTTCTAGGCAAATGATGAACTTGATTTCCATTTTGTCATTAAGAAGAAACTGTGGTGGAGGTTGTTGCATTTGACGAATAATAAGTATTCGGAGAACTGTTTCTCAGTTTGCCTCTGTTCCATTTTCTTTTGATTGTCTGGCGAACTTCCTCGCTCAGCAGACAGTAAATGATCAGAATGAAGAAACCCTGCGATCCATTCACGACGATGTTTACGTACATAAAAGTTCCTTCCGTGTCTGAAAAAATTTCTACAATAGAATCATGGCAGAAACTCTTCTGCAACATTTAATGCGCAAAACTTGTATCACTATAACACGCGTTAAAAGAACTTATGGAGACGATTATTTCTGCGGCAACATTGCTTTTACTTTCGTATACTGAAAATGAAAAAGCTCTAGCCAGAACATCGGCAGGAAAGTTCCGTTAATTTCTGTTCCTCATTGCTCCGTTATTAAACCCCGAGTTTATGCTACTTTATCATTTAACGAGAAGTATATTTTTCCGGATTTTATCACCAGATGTTCTTAGCGCTTATAAAGAGGATCACCAACACTTACACCATTGTCTAACAACAAATCTGTTTCATATGTTTTTTCAATCCAAACCGATTGGAACAAGAAATACAGGGATAGAATATACAGGTTTCAAGGATTCATGTAGCTCCAATAAACGTCATTTGAGATGTTTCATGCGTGAGGTCAAAATCCTTTCTCCATACGCTGAACAGCCTTACTCCAACATTTAGTAGAAGTTTTCAAAGTGCTAAGGAACGGCTACTTCAAACAAATATTAATATCCCAACACCAAACTAACACCAAAATGAATCTCACACGCGTCTTGAAAAACGCGATAATCTAACGAAAAGCAAAGTGAAGATATCCCAAAACATGTGGAAGGTAAGGTACATGCGCATACCTGTTAGCAGAAGGATCCAAGGCACGCCCAACACTGGCAAAAGCACCGCGCATCCTTTCAAGCTGGCTTTTATGTGCTCTTTGTTTTTACCAATTACACTTTGCTTTCTGTTTGATCGATTGTCGCTTGGTTTGAAGTTGTCCGTTTTCTTGCTCATCCAAAAAACAAAGTATCCCACTTTTATCAATATCAACAGATTAAGAATAAGAGGCGCTGTTACCGGAGCTAACAAACCACCAATGAAAAGGATAAGATTCTTTTTGTTTAACCAACACTGCTGATATTTGTTGATATCTGGAAGTGGTCCAAGCAGCTCGGGCGTTTTGCTCATGTAAGTACCAGTGGCGAATCCAACAGAGGAGCTGATTGAAACTACCAAAAGAGGAACTCCCCATCCAACAACCAATCGTGGGATTGCTGTTTTCGTGAAAAGCATTGCGTTGTCCATGGTTTTTGTTACTAGAAAAACTCCTTCCAGAAGCATCCACCAAGCTAAGAACAGTCAAAAAGTATATGTGGGTTAAAACAGTAGAGCACGAAAAATCAACAATGGTTGTTAATCCTGCAATTTACTTTGCGTTCACGCCACATTTTTTGACAACAGTCGTAAATTGAAAGGGAATGTGCAACTATCTATCAATTTCGTTAATTAAACAAGCCTGCAGTTAACCTGGTTCCAGACAGTGTCTGTTACTGTTTAATAGCAAACTTGAAGTACGAGTCAAACTTTGATTGAATTTCTGAAGATGGACAGTTGAAATCGATATTTTGCACTATATCACACTATAATATTTGATTGGTTTTTGAGTACAGTGCAAAAATAGTACGTGCATGGACATACTGAATTGACAAGAAAAATTATCAATCAAATCTGTAAATTTAGTGTAAAAGCCTCTGCTTTAGTTACATCGTGCTTTTGTTGTAGCATTGGCCGATACATGCAGTTAAATGTAGGTAAGAGTTACCTGTACATTGAACTGCATTTAAAGTAATTCAGTGATCAAGACGATATTCTCTCGCCATTGTAGGCATAAGAGTTTCGTCTTCATATTACGACCTGGCCTCATCAAAGCTATTTCCAAACACGATGTTTGCGAAAACTAAATTTTGGTAGTATTATGTCAGCCCATTTGCGACAGTAGCTTGCTTCAAATATTGATGCATTGCTTTGTAAAGCTGAAAATATTGTTTTGTATTTGTCAAAGACCCGTGTCCACAGTTTAACGCTATCAAAATTACTCACTTCGTTCTTTTTTAAATTTTTTACTTACACGCAATTGCTTCTTTTCTCTACATGCAATTTGAAATTAATAGCATTCTTTGAATTATCTGGTTAGTGCAACATAAAATGCAGTAGGTTTTTACATGCACGAATCGTATATGATGGTCATAGCTGAAAACAATTTCTATATCTTAAAGTCTTTTTCATTTCATGTAACTTCATTTTTTCAGAAAATTGATTTTGGTACATGCTGAATTGTAATTTCGTAATCCTTGAATTCTTCAACAATTCTTTTTTAAAGCAATAGCTATTTGTCAAAACTTTTAAAAACGAAGGTCTGTAGGTAGTTTAGATACACGATAACATTTTTTCGCTTGCAAGGCAATTACAAAACTATTGTATTTACCTGAAGCAAGCATGAAGTAGTGAATGCTGATTGCAATGAACTCGCAAGACTTGGCGTTTGCATAAGCTGCATCGTGAACCAAGGCACTGATGTGGAAGAACATCAAAGCGAATGAAAGATTAATTTGAATTACTGTTCTTTCACTTCTTAATTTTCCCCTCAACCACCCAAGCATTGTAATTGCCGAAAGAAGTGAGACAACAGAAATCGTTTCTGTTACGTAGGTTAGAACCTGAAAAAGTAATCAGCATGTTCAAAGGCTGCATACTTTCTCAACGCATAAACCCAACACGCAGATATATTTTGTAAGATTATTCGGCTTTGAAGAACAGCATTAGACAATCTCGATTCTTGCAAAATAAAAGATTAAAACACTAACCTTCGCGTTGTAAGGAACATGAATTACTTCGAGTACCAAAAGAGCAGAGAAAATGGAAGTGTGGTTAGAACTACAGACAAACTTTCCATCCTGTGTCGGTATCGTGCGGATGCCAAAATTTGAAAACTTTTGTTTTGCCTTGTCCAAATAAACACATTTGTATTCTGCTTTCGAAACAGTAGCTGTTCCACTGGAGCTTGAACCAGATGGTGAATGTATTTTTGACACATTTGCCGTTGCACTCGATATTTCAATGGAGTAATTTAGAGTAATGCTATTCAAATTTTTTGAAGCAGTGAAAAAGATAAGAGACTGAAGCAAAAGTCGATGTTGTTTTTTAACGGATATCTGTTGTTCGTGTTGGCTGCTCGTTGCTTCAGTGAAATTTTCGAGGTCGATCGACTTGAGAGAAAATGCAGCAATTAAAGTTGACACGGACTCGTTTGTTGCAACCGCAAATCCCAGGACTGCTGAGTTCGCAAAAGCTGTTTCTGGATAAGAGCTTTCAGAAGGATTGAATTCAATGTGTTTTTCATCCTCTATTTCGCAAGACCATTTCGCTGGATAATTGCAAAGGGAACCTAAAGATTAAATCGCAGTTTAGTTTCTTTTTGACAATTATGAAAGCTCTGATGGTATACGCTGACCTACCCAGCATAACAGCCTTGCTGTGTTAACTGAAGCATGTGATGTTCTAGCAGATTAAAAAGAGCAACAAAATCAAGCACAAAGTTCAATATAAAGCATAAATTTAGGATTGAGGATGCGTAATGTCACGTGAAATCGCTTTCCTATGAAAAATTTGCTTTGTTGATTTATTTTTTTTCACCTTCGTGAAGACTGGTTATTTAAATATACCTATTGTACAAGTTCGAATCATGGCAAAAGACAGAGCCAAGTCGGCTGATTCTTTGAAAGCTTGCTGGAAATCTAGAGTTTTTAATTGTTATCACGGAAACCTGCAGTATTTGTTTTACATCCCGGAAATCTTGAAAAATGCAAGATTCAAACAACAGCGACAAATTTATAAATCAGCATTTACAAAAAGTATTTCCTTAACTTTCGTTCAAATGCCAAAGGTTGAAACAATGCAAACGCATATCTATTGAGATTGAAGCAACAGCATCAAACTATGCAACAATTGGAGTTTTCCATCAATGTGGACATCAATTGAAAAAACTTTGAGAAGCAACGGAAAGACTTAAAAATTGTTGCTTCAAATCTTTTGCATAGAAAAACGGAACATTTTACTTGCGGTAATATTTTCCCTAGCAATTATCTAAACTTTATTATTTCCAACTAAAACCTATTAACTTGAATTTTCTCACTGATTTCACTTTTAACCGCGGCCGAGTTTGAATTCTGAGTTGAGGCTGAAATTTTCCAGACTTGTTTCCATGCCCGCTACGGCTTGTTGAAGCCAGTGATCGAGACAAAGACCTTGCGATAGGCGAGAGTACCGTTGTCAATCGGAGTGCTGTATGTGTGTATAGCCGCTAGCAATCGGAGTTTTACCAACTTTGTAAACTGTCTAGTGGGGTAGCTCTGATTTTGGTTTTATTAATTTAAATTTGCCAATTATTGTTAGCAACAGTGGGAGGTTTTTCTAGTATTGTTTCACTGTCAACTTTCGCATAGGACTGAAGATGTGTTTGACACGAATCTAGTTTCCGTGTGCAAATAAATTGTGACTGATTCTCTTGATATGTGGTCACTGCTGTGACTTTACTATTAGGCCTATTGCTAAACTATGAAACAAATTTGCTGTTTATTAGCTGGATTTCCGCTGATCAGCAGTAGAGAGAGTGGTCATGGCGGTTTTAAACTTCGGTTGATACAGATATTTTTGCTGATGCACAATCACCAATTGCCAAGGTCAGCAACATTGTAGGCCCACTGAAATGAGGACAGTGCTGAATGCATTTAGAACGGTTGCCTTTCGAAACATACCTGTTCATAACAGGCCACTCATTACAGACGTTTGGAAACAGACGACGTTAATAACGGAACCGTTCATAACAGACAATCTTCATGACGGGCTTGATATGAACAGGTCTATTTTCAACAGAGACCACGTAGAGCACAGCGAATTAGCGCAGAGGAGTTGATATTGTATTGTAACGCTTCATTATAGCAGATTTGCATTATATAACTACAGATATGTCGCAATATCCAACAACAGCAGCACATTTGCAAGTGTACAGCACCTGTTTCTTCTAAAAAGCTGCTCTTTCCAGTAGTTGTAGTGAACATTGTAGTGACACTTGTTGAAAATATTTTTGTTTCAGTCACCGGCAACGTCTTGTCTGTTGTCACTGCAATAGCTTTTGTTTGCTCTGGCAAAACTGAAACAGTAATCAACCTTGATACTATCACCAAATATCAGAATGTTGTGAATTATGGAAAAAAAGGCTAAGTCCCTGCTCGAACGCCGAAGATATAGTAATCAGTAACTTTCGATTACATAAATACATTTGTTTTTCAACACATATCAAAAAGGTACAAACGGCTGGTTTTATTCTATTTATAGCAGGCCTGCACAACATACGGCCCGCGGGCCGCATGCTGTCAGCGAATGCTTTTATTGCGGTCCGCGAGTTTTTCTCAGTTGTAAAGTATGTTGCAAAAGCTCGACCTCGAATAAGTAATTGTCGTTCTATAGTTTCTTCCATACATTTCAACGCAATCTTTATATCGAAATGAAATGACTTTTGCGGCCCGCGGCAAATATATGTTGATAATAAATCGGCCCTTGAAACTTTCTGAGATGTGCAAGTCTGCTCTATAGTATGGTATCTGCACATTAAACTATCAAAAAGTATTCAGTGTTTTTAATCAAGACCACTTTGTCGCGGAACTGAAATATTCATCCGATAGAAATGCTTTCTGCAAACGCATGACGAAAACTTTTATATATTATGATAGACACGTAAATCAAAGTAGCGACCGCGAATATTAATACAGTACTACAAAAGACAAACACAAGCATTTCAAAATGCAAGCCAAGTTTTTCACTTTAGCGAAAAGCACCAGTTTTTCAAAAATTTTCCAAGGTTCTTTATAACTGACATCACAGCAGAAAAAACTTTTGCGAATTGAGTGTGTTTAAGAAAGTGTCGCTTGTATAACTCCGTTGCTTCTTTACAAAAGGCAAGCAATATCAAGCATTTGTGTGTAGATGCAATTTTGAAAGCAGGAAAAACTAAAAATATATATTTTTTCTGCAATTCGTATTATAGAACAATTAATTTTCCAAACGTGATAAAAAAAACTCAATTTAATCTATTGCAGTGGCGAAATTCTACACAATACTTTTTTGCTTTTCAAAGCAATCGGTTTCTAGTAGGTGGAAGATGCCATTGTTCTGTACCAGAACTGATGAGCCGGAGCCGGGAACCCGGAGCCCGGAACCCGGAGCCCCGGAGCCAGCCATTTTCGGTCGAGCCGGAGCCGGAGCTGCTTTTAAAATTTTGCTGGAGCCGGAGCTGTTCTTTAAATTTAGCTGGAGCCGGAGCCGGAGCTGGTGGTTAATTTAACAGCTCCGGCTCCGGACCCTTTCTGCGCACTGACAGTTGCCATGGTTCGGTTATGCTGCGCGACTAATTAATTTTATCGGAATAGGTCACCGCGGCGAAAACCGGGGGTCTGTTCTACCAGGTATTACTGTCACAATGTGTTTTTGTTTCAAGTTCGGACTTGTTCTGGTCACATGAGACTGTGGAATTACTGCCGAGTGTGGTGTGGACAAGTCAGTCAACACCAGCGCAGCTCCTCTTTGCGCATTTTGCGAGACTAAGTCCTTGTGCAAAAACGCAGAGTGTGACGCTTACACACTTTTTTTGTGGCACAAACAGTCACAACGAGTGCTGCCACAGCTTGGGATTTTTCACTAGATCTGGGGTTTTCCTGTTTCATCTGGGGTTCTGGGGTTTTAATGAAAATCTGGGGTTTATTTGACTTTGGTCAAATTTTAGAAATGTATGTTGTATTACTGTATTTTCCATTCAAGGATACAGGTGTTTCAGAGGCGTAATGTGCAGAGTCAGTGCAGTTGAATCGGGCTAGACTTGACCAAATCGTTTAAAATCTAATATTTCACAGATTAAGGACTGACTAGGCATAGCTCAGCACTCCAATCTATCGCTGATATGTCAAGGGCTGCTTATTGTGCATGATTTTTGGAATGCTTTGTTTGGTTTTGAAGATGCGGTGGTTAATAATCTGTTCATTGTTTTACAGGCGCGTTGGCATAGGTATGAAAGTAAAATTTTGAATGTTAAATTAGTAGTCAAATATTGCAATGATTAGGGTAAAAAAAACTGTAAGAACTTGAATGTATCATGTACGTGTCTCAATTTGTGCATTTAAGTCAGTGGTGTTCAACCTTTTTTGTTCAATCGCCCCCCCTACCGGAACTTTGCTTAAAAATCGCCCCCCACCTATGATTTCAGTGTTGGCTAAAATATCATTTTAATTTGAAAACATTTCAATGGTAATGAAATAAAAGAGTAATATACTTGACACAAATAAACGAACAAACAAAGCGAATGCAATTGCATTTGTAGAAACAATGTTATTCATTTCCAAAACATTTTGTTCCAGCTGCTGCGAACCTTGCCCTTGGCTTTTTATCAAATTTTTTTAAGGCAGGCAGATTGCAAGTTTGTCAGCATTAGTGGTATACGGCGTTTCAACCGGTCTTGTTCATTTCAAGACGGTAGCGACATTTATTACGCATGTGCAGTGTGCACAGGGGCACAACGAGGTTGGATAGCGCCGGGGAAAGAAGCAAGTTTGGCGCCCCCATGTTAGAACCTGAGGTCTATCGGAAGTAAATGTGCTGTATAGAAGAAAGTACTTGTGACATTATTGGAATTTTTCGGTTACCCCCGCAGTGATTTGGCGCCACATAGTGATTCGGCGCGGGCAATTGTGTGCCCCCCTCGTTACGCCCCTTACTGGGCAGTACTTGCTTGAAACCTTGCTCAGCAACTTACGTCGTGGGTAACACCAGTAGTAATAAAGCAAACTTCCGAAAAACGCTCATTGCTCTTGATTCGAGTCTGACTATTCGCGCTAATAAAATATGGCACAGGCTTGATCATCGCTTTGGATGTCGATGAAAAGTCCCTGGATGTGGAGTCGCACTCGCTTGTGTCAGTTAACAGGCAAAAAGGCACTTCACCCAGTCACTTTCTACGCAATCCAACTTTCGGTGTTATCTCCACGACAGAAAGACTTCTTAGCATGCCTCAAATTACTTTTTTTGTAACGAACTATGGAGTCGATGTGCATCAACTAATTTGGTTCCAAAGTGTCAAATATAATTTTCATTTTTGGAATCAATTCCGAATTTTAGTATATTCTAACCTGCAGACATCGCCCCCTGGAAACTGAAATCCCCCCCAAATCTGGTAAATCACAAAATCGCCCCCGTAATGTGATTTCACTCACGCTGAATACCACTGATTTAAGTGAAGGCATCAGAAAATATCAAACCTTTCTTAAAAAAGATCTAACTAACTTTTTATGTTACTGCATGCACTTGATTTGCTGCTAGCCTACTTGTAAATTGTCAGTATGTTCAAGATAACCTTGAACTTGTTAAAAACTTGATGCAAACAATGCATAATACTTTAATTTTTTATGTGCAAGTACCGGTACCGTGCATTTCAAGCTTGATTGACTTTTTTTTATTTTGTATGTCTGGGTTTTTTTTATCATTTTCTGGGTTTTATTTTCGAAGTAAATTCTGGGGTTTTCTTTATAACAGAGTAGCAACACTGGTCACAATCGGCGAGCAGAGGATCAGCCCGAAATAAGATTTTTTAATAGACTTTCACCAACTCCGACTACCCAAGACCAGACTCCTTCCGACTACGCAGGCCTGGTAGTGGTAGCAGTGTTTAAGATTAGTTCAAAATATGTTGGAATAACACGCTCACTTGCTACAAGAAGGATATTAGGAATTCCGAAATTGTTGAAGTGTATTAACAAAACATTGCAGGATCCCGAGCGGAGCCGGAGCCATGTTAAAAAAACACAGCTCCGGAGCTGGAGCCGAAGCCATGCTTACGAAAACAGAGAGCTCCGGAGCCGGAGCCGTTTCATTTTTACAAGAGATCCGCAGCCCTGTTCTCTACATGTATCACCATGTGTGTTATTCAGTTGAACATTGGCTTATAGCAACATAAAACAAAATATGAAACGAAAAGCAAAGCCGGCTAACTGCTGTGAGCATTCAACCTTTTGTAAAACAAGCATAGGGCCGTTTGTGGTGGCAATCTCCGTCTTCCCATTCTTCTTCAGCATTGGAGAAAACGCACATACTCCTTCCATCGGGTTGATTGTTCGCCCAGAAAGCTTGCATCAGTTTACTTCCGTCGAGCCATTTATACGTAGATTTATTTCTAGGTGAAGTTTCGCTTTCGCTTTTCATACCTGGAATAGCATAGTAAAAAAAATTATTTGCGCAAACCGTTTGCAGAAATGCGAAGATGTCATAAAATGTGGATAGTTTTGTCAATAGTTATGCAACTTTTCAGAAGATGAAATGTTTGGACATCGCGTTTATCTTAGGTCATTTTTCTTTTTATTTAGCAACCTCACTGATGCTAAAAGCTGTATTACAAACATTCCTTCATTTCTATTTTGTAGATTAATTGATTACAGGTCAGGTCAAAGGTTCTTCTTCTTTCGTTTGAGTGAGGTCGTCTTTTATCCACTGCTTGGCCGCGCTAGATTTCGGGACAGGTGTTGAGCAGCCATTCCGTTGTTTCATCGTCCAGAACCGTCAGGCCGTGCAGTCCGTGGGGAGGTCGATCGATCGGACAGTGGAGGACCTATCTGACAGACGGTCGTTCGCGATTGACGTCGGAAAGGCCTGGGCTAGTCAGACTCTGGCTCGAGGATGCGAGTTCGATGCTTTCGTGACGGGCTACTAGGTTCGCGACGCGGTTACGTACGGTGCTGCGAATGATCGAACGAAGCACATGAGTGTTTCCAACAGAAACAGTTCAACGTTGGACAGCAGATGAGTGTTTTTCAACAAGAATGTGTCGTTGTAGGTGGGGAACCGGAGCCCCTGGACGATGAGGCGAGAAAACGCAAAAAGAAAACGGGGAAAACAAAAGAGGGTGGTGGAATATGGCGTTGACGGAAACAAAGACAAAAGGTCCGCAGGGGCAGTTAAGAAATGCTCGGGACACTGAATTAACAGAACGTCCAAAAGACAGCGAGCACGTCGCAGAAAGCAATGAAAGATGAATCAGGCATGGAGGAAGGTGGGAGGTCATCAAAAGCGGCTGCTTGTGCACTTAGCGTTAGGAAAGGTCGTAGCCGCGGTGCGTACACTAGTGAGAGGAAACCCCAGGAAGATACATCCTGTGGGGCACTTGGTCTGAGGGATGCTATCCTCTGCAAAAGACATGATGGCATTGAAACTAAAGGGTGATGGGGGAGCGGTAACGGCGAGGAAACCACGAGGTGGGTAAACGTGACCTGAACGTGTAAGACTTAGCTGTAAAGCTGGGTTTACACTAGGGCAGGGGTCGGCCAACTTTTTGGCTAAGGGAGCCATGAAATCTACATATTTTTAATTGTATTTCCATGAGAGCCATATAATATTTTTCAACACTTAATGCAACTAACTAACTCAACTAACGTGTGCATTTTTAAGCAAAATCAACAATTTCAGACAATGATAAATGACTGAATTTTCTCTTTAATAACATGCTTCTTACTGTAATGCGACTTCTGGTGCTGCATGGTGTTGCTGATGGCTTTGTAGGAAAATTACAGAAAAAGTTTCATCAGTAACAATCGTGTTGGGAAAATATCAAGGGAGCCAGATCCCGTCATCAAAAGAGCAACATCTGTCTCGCGAGCTATAGGTTCCCGACCCCTGCACTAGGGACATTTCACGCGGAAAACCGCGCGACAGTCTTGTTTATTTAACGTCGCCATGTGCGCTGCTGTGATTCATTGCGAAGTTATG
>Ga0210059_1012551_pt1 | contig 12779 bp, 6 predicted proteins | sample Ectturendosymbi2_FD_188042 | JGI IMG/M metagenome (GOLD analysis project Ga0210059, IMG submission 188042) | Ecteinascidia turbinata endosymbiont from Florida, USA - Sample 2 (SPAdes) (version 2) | ecosystem: Host-associated > Tunicates > Ascidians > Unclassified | place: Key West, Florida...
CGTTTGTCAGTAATGGGGTGACTGTGCTTTTTGCACTCTTAGCCTTAAACGTCATACCAACAGTTTTGCTGCAGTTGAAAATATTTCCATGCGATTCTGCATGAGCCTGACACACATAAAAGTTTTCTTCGCAACATTTCCGAAAATGAGAACTTTTCAGTTTTCATCAAGATGCAGACCGGATGATCAGGACAGAGTAAAAATTAGTATCCTCATACAAACACCTAGTTTCCTACTCAACTAGTGTAGTCATGGCTTTAGTGTGACAGATGTATATGCTACTACAGTGGTAATCCTGCCTAATTTTCGTCTTGTTAAGCAAATTCGTTCTAGCTCTATTCTTCTGATATGTGTTTGAATTTCTATCACAAATGAAGATCCTAATCTTGAGGGATAGCCTATGTCAAGGGTGAGGGGATCTTTGAATGCTACCATTTCGGGCAAAACACATCAGGTGTCTTGTGTAATTGGCGGATAACGGATCAGGTGTGTTTGGGGCAAAACGGATTGTTCTGGTATCCATGAGTTGTGTGAAAGTTTTGAGAAGCACCTTTAAGGCTATGAGCTTTCAGGGCTTGCACTGGTTGCAAAAGTTAGGGTCTTGTAAAGCGTCATTTGGAGCCAAATTGGTCTAGTGCAGGAGTGGGCAATTAATTTTGCTCGGGGGCCACTTTCAGAAGGCCGCGTTCAGCGGAGGGCCGTATACCGTTTAATTTGATCGAAAAATAAATGAAACAGAAGTAATGGTATACAGAAATGGTTTTATGATAACTGTTCTTGTGCAAACATACTTTATCAAGGGCGGAAATCAATGAGACAAATGTAAGCTAACAAAATTTTTAACAATTTAGATTTTGACAATTTTTCCTGAATGCTTCCGCGGGCCACTTAAAACGCTGTGGCGGGCCAAATGTGGCCCGCAGGCCGCTAATTGCCCACCCCTGGTCTAGTGGGTTGGTGCGGTTAACACTTGACTAGCACTCATATGATACTTTACTAAACCTTTTTCCCAAGCCGTGGTACTGGGATCAACTCAGATAGACACTAAAACGTGAAACAGTCCTAACGCTAAATTTAGTTAAAAACTATCACATTTCGAACCGAAAATGCAGCTAAACAATATTTTTTGAAGAAATGTACTACGTCCGCTTTGTCTCTAACAAAAATAATCAAAGGGTTGTAGAAGAACAAGAGGTTTGACGTGGCGCTAATTGTTATGTCAAGATTTCTCTAATCAATTTGAAAGTTTCAGCAATTTGCACGGTTCAACAGTGCCTTAATGGTATAAAGTTTTATGAGGGCATTGAGGCCTGTCTAAGAAAAAATAGTACACGAACAAATGATAAAAATGACTTAAAAATACGAACAGTTTAAACTATCTCCCAAGTTGACCTTACAGCATATTTATGATTGAATACCAATCATTTACGGAATTTTCAATCAGATAACCTGTCCCAAGGAAAATATTGTAAGGAGATAATTTACCAGTAGGACAAAGAAAAATTCCAATAAGACTTCTTAAAAATGATTAGAATATAAAATTTCATCTTTATTCTTTGAAATTTTCTACAAATTTCAAAATTACTGTGTTATGTTTTGAAAATTTCGGGGGAGGTCATTTGCCCCCCCCCTGGTTGCGCGCCTGCCTGGGCTACTTGACTTGCAGAATGCAGAGCAATTGAAGGTTCTAACAAAGTGCATAGCTCATCACTAGCCACAAATGATGGAGATTTAACTTCCAAACCTAAAGCAGTTGCTCATTTTCTGTGAATTCAAATCTTGTTTTTCGCAAATGTCTACATTAGAGCTGTTTAATATGGGCTGTACTGGGACATCACTGGGTTCTGTTTCAAAAACAACTTTCTCGTGTTGGTTATTATCTGAACTGGGTTCCCTTGATTTTATTTGTTCTTCGTGCTAAACCCTTCTGAACGCCTGTACTAGTGGTTAAAGATAATACTAAGCAGAGCTTTCCCTGTTTGGCATGATCATGATCATCCCCATCAACAAACCTTGTGCTTTCTTTTGCAGTTTGGTGGACTCATTTCACTTGCTGATCACTGTAATCTGAGCAAACAATTTCCTGGCATGTTACGCACTGTAGCATTTTCCGGTATTGCGTCTAGCTCAACATTGTCCATCAATGTAGAAAAAACATTCGAAGTAAATAACACTTCACTGACCCAATTTAGCACTGCCTTAACCAGCTATGTCCAACCAAAATTGCTTACGGAAACAAAAATTATGTCACTATCTTAACAGTGCCGGATAAAGGTATCGCGGGGCCTATAGCATTTCTAGAGCGCGGGGCTCTAAATTAAAAAGACACTTCAACACCTGCTAAATCAAAACGTGTGTGGGCAAGGGATTCGTGTTACTAGCTATACTCTCTTTATGCTCTCTCTGGTTTGCATCGCGACATGACAGTCGGAGTGTATCTTTCAGACTGCCAGTGTTGCCAGATGGTTGCAACCTAAATCTGCTAAACGGTTTCACAAGAAACTGCTAGATTCCACTCACAGTCTTGTCACAAAATTTATGTTAAAATCTGCTAAAAGCAGTGAAATTCTGTTAAATATCTGCTGTATTAAGATGATTAAAAGATACCTATAAAGGCATACAGTGTATTAATTTTTCCTCTTGCACTCGATGCCAATGAGAATGGGCTGAAAATTCCGGTCTTGGCCACCACACTTTTCGAGGTCTAGGACATTTCGGCGATGGTGGTCGGAAATGTTTTATACGAAAAAAATGTGTTTTTGAAATACAGTAGAATTGCCCTACAACGTCACTTAAAGGGACCAACCAAAAGCGTCGCTATGGGCGAAGTAACGATATAGTCGAAGTCTTCATAGCCGAAGTCTAATGCACGAAAAAGATAGGGATTCTGCCAGGACTGAAGAAAAAGCGTCGTTATAGGCAAAATCGTTGCAGGCGAATTCTACTGCAGCCTACTTCAAAGGTTAGATTGCAAAGGATGTTTGTTTGCCCTAAAGCTAAACCCTAAAGTAAAAACAAAATTTTTTTGAAGCACGCAAAAAGTGCTGCAATCAAAAGTATCATGTCTTATAACCGATTTATCGCCATCGCTGAATTGTCCCATTCCGCACTTTTCGGTCCACAATTTTCTTTCAGTCAACATTTTGAGCAACGTAACCGCAGCTTACCTCGTTTTTTTGTATGACACACAGTTCTTGACGATCTCTTTCAAATGGTTGCATGCTTTTATACAGTAGAACAATACTCAGCAATAAACAATCCGAGCATAGCTTCAGCCCTATCTGTACAACTTTCCAAGTGTGGTCTTTTTAACTTAAAACTTTGTGTTATATCAGGGAGCATGCAAAAAGTTATTCAGTCTTATCTGAGTGCTTTTGCTACCAGTTATGCCTTTCAAGCTCACAATGTTTCGCTATGATTGCATTATTGCAAACTTCACAAAAGCTTTTCTTGAATCAACAGGATAGACACTGACAGGGGCGTAACGAGGTTAGATGGCACAAGTCTGGCGCCCCCATGTTCGAACCTGAGGTCTTTCGGAAGCAAATTCATTGTATTGAAGAAAGTGCTTGTGACATTGTTGGGACTTCTCGACGCTTCCCGCAGTCATTCGGAGCCCGGGGAATTGTGCCCCCCTCGTTACGCCCTGGGCATTGAGCCAAGTTCTGAACCTTGCAACCATATATGTCAAAACTTTTGGGAGCTTTGGTTTGTCTTGAAGTTTTTTACGAGACAGTACTTACTAGCGCAACTGAACTACTTGGAAATATCACGTGTGTCATGGTATAAAAATATTCTACCATGTTGTCTTTTAAACTAACGCGATCACTAAGCACACAAGCCAATCATTTCAACAAGCCATTTAATTGTTATTACGATACAATTACACGCTTGAAGCAGCTTTGTTGTATCATAATCAAAATTCCTAGTAATTGCAGGCAGCTGGTTGTGCCTGCCCTGGTGTTACCCTGTTAAAAACGTCATAAAGAGAAGTACATTTTTTGATGAAGAAGGTGTAAATGTCTTCGTCTTGAAAAAGAGTTGAAACTGATTTTTGATCAGGAATTTTTTACCTGCTAAACCTGCCAAATGGTTGGTAAAATCTTGCTAGAAAATCAGCTAAATGTTAGATTGAAAATTTTACAGCTAATAATAAGAAGATCCTGGTGGATTTAGCATCAAATCAGCTCAAATGGCAACACTGCTGACCGCAATCACATGTCTTTTGTTACATAACTGTACAAATAAAAATAAACAAGAATTTCTGGATACAGACAGTACTCAATTGAAAATCTTCGTCTGCTACTTACGGTAAATTTAGCAAACTATAGACTTTCTTAGACTGAAAAAAATCTTCTATTTAATGTAATAAATACGATTTATTACCGAGGACCGTGGGGCCCCCAAAAGCCCGCCCGTAGCAATTGCTACATTTGCTACTATTGTTAATCAGGCTGTATCTTAACCAGGGCTTTTGAATGACACAGCAGGGTCACGTATTCAATGACTTGATGTTATCTTAGCAAACTAAATTAAGTTTAATCTAACGTACTGAAAATGCTCGAATCCTAACTGCAATTGTAACAACTGTTTGGCACCTTTAACCACTCTGTAAGTGTGATTTCTTAGGCACGTTTAGTGCCAGTGGAACAAAGGTAGAAATCAGAAAACTAGTAAAAGTTCTCTGCCAAGGTGTCAGTGAACATATGGAAATCTCCCAGCATGCAGCACCGGCGTAAAAAAGTGTCACTGAGGACCACCTGCATAAAAATGTCACATTCAAGATTATTAAAATAACGACAAGTTGTCAATGTCTAGGATACTTGATACTACAGCGAAAACCTAAACTGGGCCACATAAAATCTTCGACTGGGCCGCCTGACCCGCTGGTTGGACATTACTAGCCTAAACATTCAAGTAGAATAAACAAAGTAAACAAACTACGTTTTATAAAAATTATAACCTTGTGTAAAGTGCATCGTTCGCCACATACTGCAAGAAATTTCATTAACAGAAAACAAGTTAGCAAGCAGCAGCCACGACATCTACTTTAAAGTAAACCGAGTGACCTAACTACGGGTTAGTAGAAGTGAACGGATTTATGTTTTTCAAATCCAAATCCGATCCAACAATTTTATTTCAAAATCCAATCTAAATCCGAAAACTGACAGCTATAAAACCCAACTCCTGTTTAAATCCAAAATCCTGTCACTGTTAGTAGGCTACATGTAATCCAGCTTAAAGATTCAAAGGTAAAAACACAGCTTGGAAAATATGTCAAGTGTGCTCCACCCTCGGCTCACAACAGCATAATAATTGACACTTCCTGGTAATCACTGTTTGCAGCAATGCGATGAGAAGCTCTCTTAAGCTCAGTAATAGCATGTAAGATATCAAACCAGAAAGATTGACAGGTATGAAACACAAGCGACTCATTCACTAGACTACACATATAAATAATGATCAACTGGGCTGAATGTTTTTAGGTATAGGTATTACTGTACGTATAACAATCATGAGTCAAGAAAAGGGAATAGAACAGTGAAAGTCACATCAACTCCGCCACTTTGATGGCATGATACATAGGAGAGCAGACTTGTATCATAGTCAAGGCTCAAGATTTAACAAACACGATGCACAACCCCGACAGATGTGAGAAATTCCACTGAAACAAACTTAGCTGATTAAATGCAGTAATCTGCAGACCCAAAACTGAACCGGAATTGCGAACAATTTAAAAACAAAACTATGAAACCCAAATCCGGTAAAGCAGAAATTACAAAATCCTATCTAAATCCATCAAAGTACTAAAATGCGGCAGGATTTAAATCCAAGTCCATGTTCATCTCTGCGAATTGAGGATACAGATTCTGTACCTCTTCCATTTGTAGCCAATTGTTAGGAAACTTATGCAACTCGTTCTATTTGTAGTGAACAGTGTTTCCAATTTACAGAAACTTTAAAAAATATGTCTACCAAAATTGTCAATTACATACTGATGAAAAGCAGACCCTTATGCCTACTAAGTAACAGAAAATGATTAATGAAAACATATGTCAAACTTGACACTTGACATAATGATTTCTAAAATTTTACTAAACAGTCATCTCTGCACTCTGCACACAACGTCGGTGGTGTTGATATAAACGTGTTATTATTTACAACAGTAAACGTTTCCTACTATGACGTGTTAAAGTGTTAATTGCTAACTTCAAAGGCCGAAACCACGGTAAGTTTCCGCTGGCTGCTATAACCTGCTAAAGCACGCAAACTACTCTCAGAAGGACATTGCCAATCCAGTAGGCTACGATACATCTGTACCAGAACTCGGTCCAAAGTCAGCGCAAACAGTCGCAGAAAAGGCTCCGCGTTAAGCAACTTAACAGAGTGACGGAAGATCAAATTGTACACTTGCAAGCGTGTCATGATTTACAAATTTTGACGGCAGCAGGCAGTTTCGTACTAAATCACTTGTGTAGAAGCAACAACAATGCAAATAATTGCTGGTAACAACCTAGTTACAGCCACAATTAACAACAAAGCTTCACACCTATGCCGTGCCAACACAGGCCAAGCCAGGAAGTCGACAGCTGAAATACCCTACCACTTATTTGCCTACTGCCACTTGAACTTAACAGCACAACGCCACACCTAGTTCCAACACGGCGAACAAGGAACTGAAAATGACGTTGCGAACAAGGAAACATAAATGACCTTACGCCGCTCTCTGCATTCAAGGGAAAACGTTTCATCCATCAACTGATTAGATGACGTGAGTGATTGTTCGACCGTAATATTCTGGCCCCAAAATGGCGAAATGAAAAATGAAGTCATTTTCAAACACAATGCAGAGCAATTACGAAGCGCGAAATACAACACTTGAGCAGTCAATCACGTACAATTGCAACTGCGCATGAAGTTTTCTACGCAACATTGTCAACTTGAGGCCACTGGTGCTTACCGGAAGCAGTGGCGTAGGAGGCGGGTGTACACGGGAAGCGCACCCTCAAAAGTTTTGGTTTGTCAAAAATCCGAGCAAAAGCTCTGAAAATCCTTTCAAAATTCTGGGAAATTCGGACACAGGTGTTTTGGCACCTTTATTATCAACGTGGGAGGAATGAGACTGACTCTCGAAATACGTCTGAATTTAACATTTTTTCTCCACATGAAGACTTTTTTGTGTGACCTCCAAAAGCGGGCAAGTTTGAAGAAATTCAGGCAAAAATCCGTCGCATCTCAAAAATTTTCCTGCCGCTACACCTACACCCATGACCGAAAGACTGGTGATATGAACTACATAACCTTTAAATTCAACAGTATAGTAAGACATTTCGAAGCTATAACGTATTATTCGTCAATCAACATTCGATTAGTTGTTGAATTTGGCAGGTTAGCACTTACGTATTCCCGACTGAGGGCAGAATTGCAAGGTACATCAAAAGGGACTAAACTCTCTCAAATATAGTACAATGACATGCGCACTGGTGGAAATAGCCAGCAAGTTTAGGGGGGGCGATTTCAGTAAAATTCTTTGGTCAAGTATCAGGTTTACTACTGCAAGAGAGATGAAGTATACTTCACAACACTGCTGTGACAAAACAGTGGACGGCAAAATGCCCTTATATCGCGAATACTGTTTTCCGAATTGTGCAAAATCATGGTGTATAAAGTTACTTTCGTTGGTTTTAGGGGGACGATCGCCCCAATCGCCCCCCTTCCCTGGATCCGCCCCTGGGTGGAAACAAGTAGTATTGCAAAAGGAGCATGACGAAATCAAAGAAAAGTGTTTACGCGTTTCAGACCACGACAAACATATATCTCCATCAGTCGCTGGTCTCGAGAAGACAGTTTTCGTCGTACATCTCGCACAGAGGTTGATCCTGCGGTTTTCACTCGTACACGCCGAACGATGCCCTGACGTCGCTGTCAGGGCAAATCTCTGTAATGAGTAACGACAGCCTTTGGCCAACTGCCACGATTGCAGTCCTCGTCGACCATAAGAATGGTGTCTGCAACTCGCAGGTTGCGAGAAGGTTGTAAACGCTTTTGACGCTACTGCAACAAGTATTCCCTTTTCCATCGTGTTCAGAACTGCTTAGTCATCAACAGAACGGCTGTTCAGAAGCATCTATACCCATTTCAGTGGTGTAATAGGAAATGGGGATGCAAGCCAAAGGTATTCATTTGTCAAATATTTGGGCAAAATCTTAAAAATTTGAGGAAAAAAGCTTCGACATTGTTTAACAATATTAACGAAATCATACTTCTTTGTTGTTGCGTGTATAAATAAAAAAGTTTATTATGTCACACAAAACACCTTAAAATATGCGTAATATCAAAAAACTGTCTCTAGTGACTTCCTGCTTTGGTTTGTGTTAGTTGATGAGTAACTGACTCACGTGAAAGTTTGCCCCCAAAAATGCATTTCATTTATGTGCTTTTTTAATTGTACACTGACGGAAACGAGTATGCTGCTGGGCACCTACTTTATATTAATAAAGACCATGCCAGGCAAGCACAGAAAAGTTTTCGTTTTAACTACAAGGTTTGAATGAACACATTATGCCATACAGATTTTTTGCCTGTTGCATCTCATATGTGCAGTTGAATAGACAATGCTGTAAGATTCACAGAATGGTCATAATACAAATGATATGATATATACCGCATACCGTAAAACCTCTATTTGAGCGCCACCTCTAATAGAACGCCACTATAAAGGAAGGGTTGAAAAATAGAGCGACACCCTCTAATTGAACGCCACTTTGACGAGTTTTTCTATTTTGGAAATAGTTACGGCTGAAATCTCCTTTCTACCGTGTTTCTCCAAAAATAAGACCTACCCTAAACGTGAACTTATTCAGCAACTTGATATTGATGTGGAAAGTATTGAAAATGACGAAGACGGCTTCAACAGCGACGTGTCACTTGATTTTCACCAGTGAATCTGTGATTACTTACCGGTAATCACCCTGTATTCGTGTCTTTTGCTAATTATGTAAATGTGTTAGATGTTTTTTCTTTTCATTAATAAATTTTATCTCAAAATTCTGAACAGCTAGTCGAAAAATAGAGCGCCACCCTCTAATTGAACGCCACCTCTAATAGAACGCCGCTATAAAGGAAGGGTTGAAAAATAGAGCGCCATGGCGGTGAAACAGAGGTTTACGGTATATCACATACATGTCTTCAGAGAAGGACGCAGCTTTGGGCCTGTACCTCAGTTAGGTGCGCGGTTTCTTGTGGACAGCAACAGCTGGAATGTGAAAGGAACGCCAAACTTCGGAATTGTAAAGCAGATGCTCATGGGTGCTGAGCCAGCTAGCTTCTGACAATCTTCTTGCAGAGCCTAGTGTACATTTTCTCAGCTGATGTATTAAGAAACAAATGTTCTGTTTTCAAGTCTATGGTAAAAAGGTAGAGATAATTATAATATACCAACAGCTACAGAGCATTTGTATGGATAAAGTTTGCCGTATAAACGTTTTTCGGCCAAATTTCGGTAAAATATCATTTGCAACCCCCAAAAATTGCCTGCTCCTACGTTGCTAGGTCGTTGGGATGATCACAGCAAGAGTCAAGAGGTCGATGTTTACAAATACACTCAACTTCAATCAAGAAGGTGTGGAAAGATTCTGAGGATTTTTTTTCTGTAAGATGCAGAATCTTTTTCACGGATTTTACCATGATTTTCCATGCAATTTTCAATTCTACTTCTTTGATTGCAAATCTTGCCAGCTTTACTGCAGCAACAGCAGCACACAGCTCAAGCCTGGGTATTGTCACAGTTTTCAGTGGTGCTGACAGCCTCTCTTGTAGCAATATTCAATTCAGGACAACTAGGTTTTACTTTACTAAATAATTAAACCAGTGTTTTTTTAAGCCGTTTTTGGGTGTCAAAATGACACCCTAAATTCTGAAAGCCTAGGTGTGGTTTTGCTTTGTATTGAAGTAAAACGATTTGAGATAAGCATGCTTTCCTGCACGTGGCTACTGCAACAGACGGCTGCAATGTTATAGGCCGACACAATTTTCTGGCGCAGAAGTTGGAAGCGAAAATTGTAAGTTTGGTATCTGTGCATAGTCATGCGTACCGCTTTGACCTATTGCTATACTGCCGCAGATTTGTACATGGTGTACGAAACTGCGAAAGCATTTTAATGCAACTATGAAAGCGTTTTACTGTTTCACCGTTTCAATCGGCTTGCCTGGCGATGCATCAGATTACAATAAAGACCAGGGTTGCCAGGTCCAAGTGAACAAAAAATGCCAAACCACTTGTAAAAAAATGCCAAATCGCTTCAAAAAATGCCAAACAAACTGAAACAGGCTGAATGCTGTTGGTTTTGACATTACCAGATGAGTAACTTGGCAAAAACACAGCGGTGCTCGTGAACAAGGCGTTAATTATAGCATATAAAGCAACAAACAACTGTTGTACTTTAGGAAACAAGCAGAATTACACTAGAAACCCTCTTACTCATTTTTCACCCTTTGATATACAAGATTTTGTCCCTGAAGCCAAAGATAGAACCAAATATGTTAAATTTACTTTTGCTTGAAAATGCGAATAGAGAATAGGCTACCTACGAATGATACACATGCACCATCATGCCATATTTTCCAGTCACTTGATTCTTGAAACCAAGCATTAGACATGTCATAATTCCGCAAACTATCTACTACAAAAAGAAAATCTACCAAATCTGGCTGTTCTGGTATGCACTTATATCAAAATCTGCTACATTTACATTGACTTAACTGTTTTTCACCGGGGAAATCTGCTAAATTGGCTTCATCATGGTTTAAACTTATGAAAATCTGCAAAATCTGGCAGCACTGTTATATGCAGGGCTACCATCGATTTAGACTAAAAAATAAAGACGACCAGAAAAAACGACATTTGTCGGCACCAGTGGCGTACGCAGAAAATTTCTGACGGGGGGGGCAAAGTTTCGTCACAATCGTGTGACGTCGCAAATCAACTTTAGGGAAGTGCTGAAGGCATGACCGGATTCTAGGGGACTCCGGGGGCATGCCCCCGGGAAATTTTTGCAAAATTACATTTAAAAACACGCATTTTCGTGCATTCTGGAAGCAAGTTTTAGTATAATGCTTTTACGAGACTTTATTAACCGGTGAGACAGAAAACTGAATTTTTGTTGTCTGAGGCTCATGAAATAAACCTATACGCGTGCTTGGATGTTATAAGTAGGGCAAGTTTTTGCAACTTTTTTTACAGCTTCCAACAGCTTCCTAAATACTCACAATATATGTAGTTCAATGTTTTGAGCTGTTTCCAGGAATTTTATATTGCAGCTTTTTCGATTTTTGCGTGCAACGTTTGACTGCAATTTTTATGAAGTATTGCGCAAAATGTAAAAGTGTAATTAAAAAAAATACTGCAAAACTATTTCAGTTTAGTTCTATTTTTTTTGACTGCATGAAAAAGAGCTATATGGCGGATTAACTGCGTCTCAACGTTATCCATGACGAAACAGTTGGTTTGCAAGCTAGAAGTTTTACAACCGCAGCCAAGTACGACAGTGCCCGAAATCAATTAGAGGTGGAAGTGCGGAAAATCTTGGCTTTTGGCCAAGTCCGCGCAAACAAAAATAGGTTGTGTCAAGTCTTTCGCAGTCAAATGTGCGCATAAATGCAACTTCCTGCGCATAAATGCAACTTTTGTTGAAGACAAATGCAACTTTCTAACTTTTTTACTGCAACAAAAACTTGCTTATAAGTTTTAGACATGTATCGCTTATCGAAGACACTTATTGAAGTGTGTGGGCTCAAATCTCACGCCAGCCGAAGATTTTTTCTGTTGTTCATTGCTACCTGTGTTAAGTTACTTAACAGCCACGCGTGAAGCAATTTTTTCAGTGAAAGAATGAAATCGTAAAATGAAAATCAAGCAGAGGAAACGTACAGTAGTCATAAAAAAATTGCGTAGTGCATATATCAGTGAGCAAAAAACAAAGTCAGTTTATTTTAAATTGAGGCCCTCCCTTCGTTACGCCACTGCCGAACACTGTTCATCCATTTTTTTATTTTTAGGGTCAGAGGGGGGTGGGCATGTCACAGTGCCCCCCCTCTATACACTAGTGATCGGCACATTGTTTTATTTCAACGTTAGCATAAGTGCCAAGTCATTTAGTACCGTATTTTTCACCAAAAATAATATTTTTCAACAATGCCTTGCTCGTTGAAATAACTCTGTGCATCTCACGGCAGCTGTGATCTAAGTTTACTTTTACTTGCAGCAAAGATTTAATGGTCGTTTCATGAAGGTTGCTCCTTTCATCAGTCCACTGATCTAATAAAAAGAGAGCATTATTGCTGAAACTAAGATGGAATAAGGACGCAAGTCTAAAATAAGTACATTTCTTAGAAGTAAGTACAATTAAGTTTTGTAAGACAGTCAAGACTCAACTTAAAATTGAGGACAAATCTTAAAAATAAGGATTGTAGCCCTGGTTATACGCTTATATTAAAATATTGCATATGGCTGCACTGATATGCACTTATTACGTACACACAAGCATGAAGAATACCAATAATCTGCAAATAACTTTGAAGATTAGTGCAACACACAAGGGTTCTTACTTTTGATCGCCGGTCCACGGTATAGAACGCCGGTATGGTTTTTGCTCTGGCGCTTGAGTGGGCAAGGCGTTGTTTTAAAAAGGCTCTGGATGGAAAACCTTGCACGATAGAAACACAAATTCTTCACAGAAACGTTAGTCATATTGTGTAGTTTATGAAAATCGAAATAAAAA
>Ga0210059_1012552_pt1 | contig 12778 bp, 7 predicted proteins | sample Ectturendosymbi2_FD_188042 | JGI IMG/M metagenome (GOLD analysis project Ga0210059, IMG submission 188042) | Ecteinascidia turbinata endosymbiont from Florida, USA - Sample 2 (SPAdes) (version 2) | ecosystem: Host-associated > Tunicates > Ascidians > Unclassified | place: Key West, Florida...
AAGGCAACACGCAAGGAACTTCAACCGTTTGAGTTAACAAGCAAAGTAACTACAGAATTTGCCCATAACGGCACCTCTAGGGGATTGCATGAAGAAAATTATTGCCAAATTGACATTATAAGCGAATTGAAATGCATATAAAAGATGCCATCACAATCAAACAAAATGTAACGCTATCGGAGAACTGACGTTACAGAGGAAGTCTTTATAAACGAATTCAACTGTATAGAACAGATTTGCATAAGGTTTCAGGCCCCATTCGGATTAAACTAAAAAGTTAGTTTCAGGGCAAGTTGTCTATTTTTAGGGCAAATTGTTAGTTTCAGGGCAAATTTTTTCCGCCTCCCCAGTAAAATGCCTTCCCGTACGCCTATGCTTATGACAGAGTATTACGCAGATTTAATCAAATGCCATCTTTCGCTTTGTGCAGTAATTTTGTATGAGCAGCCCAAAATGCTTTTTATCCAGCAGTTACTTAGCTGACGGGTTTGCTTATAGCTAATGAAAAGTTGTTATTTCGCTTTTCCACTTGAAAATAATAAAATTTCGACTACTCCTTCAGGTAAAATGCAGGCCATTTTCAAAAAACACCTACATTTGCGGCAATGTGGCTTACTGCAAACAACGTTTTCGATCATCTGTTCTGTGGACACGTCAACCAATATGGAAGATCATGTAATATTTGTTTTATGAATAAAACTAAGCAAATGCGACTGACGTATCTATGGTCTTGTGATTACCTGTTCCAGTTGACAAGACTCGTTTCCATCTTGTTGACCATTTGTAGGCTCATCTCTCACAACCAACGATTTGATACCTGTAAAGTATCGACTACTTTGATTGGTGCTTCCTGATTCTCTTTCGGAAGCCAAGGCCAACCGACACTTTGAGGGCGCTTGTCCTTGAGCTTTTGATTAATCTGAATAGGAATTGTAGCTGCCTATTAGACATACGCTAACTTGGTTCATAGAAGACTATTGCATTAAATGTGCTCTGCGGAGTTTCTTGCAGTGACAAAAACACTTTTTACGGGGAGAAATCTAGAAATTGTATAGCCTAACCGTTTTTCTTACCTTGCCGACCCTCGCTCGAAAGAAGAAAGTGACCAAAACAAGAATTCTCTTCTTGCTTCTTGCTGTCAATTTGCGTCACTCCGACATTTTCAGGAAAAACATGACATCTCTCGGTGGCTCCAGAGCGGAGATCATTACCAACGCTGCTGTTCGCCGGTTTGGTTTTTCCATCTGCAAAAAATTATTTTTCCCAAATTTTTCTTCTATGGTTTGCCACGAAATAGTCGCGGGCTTTATCGATTGGATCCAAGAAGAACAATAAATGTACAACAACAGCAACACTGCTGCAAGAACAAAAGTTCTGGGGTATGTGGGGGGGTGACTTCGTCCAAAACAAAAGAACATGCCTACCACAAAAGATTTACTGTACATGATAGGTAAGTACAGTTTGTTGATTTTTTACATAAGCACAGATAACCTGTTTGGTAAGATCAGCTTGATTTCCCCAATCCCGAATAACATGTTAAGTAGCAGCATTCCTCATCTTGTTTTGGATAAAAGCAGCTGATAACTACTTCTGCTCAATTTGGCAATAGGCATATTATGCACTTTTTGTTAAATGTAAGTCTTTAGTATATCAAAATGCTAAATTTAAGCGGATAGTCAACCAAGACATCATAAATGCAGTTAATAGTTAGAGAGCAACAATATTAGTCAGAGCACCAACGAGTAAAATATCTTTAAGCACAGGGTAATGTGTGTAGGCCAAGACACTAGCTTGAAATTTGTAAGTACACTCAACTGCAATTAAAATAAATGATGTGATGAACAAAATATAGGCTACTACGAAATAAAATAGAACCTGAATCTTTATGTGGCAAGAATAACAAAATGCAATACATACCCATTGCAACCTTGCTGGTCTGTAGAGATGTTTCTCTCAATAAAACGGTCGAGTCAATGGCTAAAATTCAATGGCAACAATTCAAAGAATTTTTGAACACTGCCTCTATTTTTGATCGGTAAATATATTCAACAGATTCTTTTCGCTTAAAACTCTGTGTTGCAAGATTCACACCACCCCAACACAAGACACAAACGAGGTTCCAGGACACAGGCTTATCAACTCGTATATGACGTCATAATTTAATTTGTCTTTCCTTAGTACCGTATTTCTGGCTTGTAGAAACTAGTTTTACCACAGCATTAGCATCACTTGTGCTAAATCTTGTTGTCTTGTGTCGGGAATGCAACTCTCATTCCTTTTTCCAAATTTTGTGTTACCTAATACTACCTACCCTGTCTTGCCCGTTTTTGAAATATAAATTTTGAAACACAGGCCCAATAATCTGTCGCAAATTTGCGTTCAGGGTACATTTATGTTGCTGTTTTGTCATCACCATGTTGTTTGAGGTTATCTTTCTCATACTAACCAGCCAAGCTAGACTTCGGGACATGCACTGAGCAGCCAGTTTATAGTTTCATCATATAAAACCGCCAGACTATTCGCCCCATTAGAGGCTCAGCGTTTGCGATCAGGGGCGTGGACTGATCTGATGATGCATGGGGCAACTGCTCGATTGTAGGCTATGCTCTCTACCAAATGCTAGTAGCCTATTGAGGAATGTGAGAAATACAAGCATTTGAAATACCTAAAAACTTGTGTTGACAAAAATGCAAGTTTCAAAAAATAAATTAAGAATATTTCAAAAAGATTTTTTGAAAGGGTTAGTCTTTAATACTATGTTTTATTCTGTGGGCTTGAGGCATATGTTCACAAGCAAAAAATCTTCTAGCGATTGTTCGAATCGAGGAACTAGTTATGGCATTTGTGCATGCAAATAACTAGCAGATAGGCCCACAAAAAGGCAGCACTACCACAAGTTGAAGATCCCATGTTCTAGTGAGAATCGAAAGATACTGTATTTTTTGAAGACCGCAAGTCGCAGATTAATATTAGGATAGCAGGAATTGGCCAGCCTACAAAGGAGGAAGAGAGGGTGTAAGACCTTATGGCTTAAGATAATGATAGTAGTGCTTCATCTCTTTTTCGTCCCACCTACAATTTTGTGTTTTCACGTTCTGTTTTAACGACGACGAGCGGCAGGGCGGAGCCTGAATATACTCTTCGTTGCGTCATGTCGAGCGAACAAACACACGACGAACAGTTAACAGAAGCTTCCAGGCACACAATAAATTGGCTAATATACTGCTAACGTTCTACAAAATTTACAACAAAGAAGGAAATTGTGATCGAAGGTTTAAGTGCAGAATGAATAATGAATTACTACAGTATAAGGATGTCCAGAGTGTTGCGGGGAGGTAAAGCGGTTAGTGGAATCTAGATATTTGGAGACAGCATTATGTATATTTGCAGTGGGTTTAAGTTTGAGCGAAGGATGTCCAAACAGCAGAAGTTGCAAAAGTCTTGGATGATCGCACATCACACTTGACAGCATAAACCGTGCAGACCTTCTTTCATCGAAATTAATTTTACAGACTGTAGGAAGACAACGCAGAATGTAGAATGAAAAGTACAGTTAAGAAGTAGACGCTCTTCTGTTTCTTTAGTACCACATGAGCACAAGCGATAAATGCGCTTGTTCAGGTTCAGGACACTGTGACCCAAACATAGTCTACAACGTAATGATGTGCTGGGGATTACTGCCATGAAGATGCCAACGGTTACGTTTAGAGCCACAGTAAAAAGTTTCAAGACGTAATTGAAAAGACGGAAAACTAGAAGACGCTTTGACAGCAGCGGGCAACGCATTCCAAAAGCTAGAAGCTTTCCGAAAATCGAGTTAAATGCATGTTCTTTTTAGCCAAGGGACTCTGGAAATTTGAACTGTCACATAGCATGTACGGTGACAAAACTTTAAACGTGTTTGAGTTGAGAGGTTGCAGGGTTGGTGAACCTAACATTTGTATGCCCCCCCGTGGGCAAGTTAACGACGCCATCAAGGGCGTACGCAAGGGGGGATTGGGGTTGGGGTCAACCCCACCCTGAGCTTCATATTTTACAAAAACTTTATTAACTTCGAAAAGGAGATTAATTGTTTTCGCATACTTTTTTCTTGCTAATTTGTTAACCTAATGCAAATACCACGGAATAAATTTGCATGCAAATATCAAAGAACATTGTAAATGGGCCAAAAAAGTAATAATTGAGTTTTGGTGGGTATCTGGGTTATCGTCTGCGTCCAGAAACCATCTCACCACTTTTTGCAGACTTTTCGTCCACTACGTATGTTTAAGATTGTGTTCCGCGATAGTTCACTTTATCCGAAATAATTGTCTTTATTTTGTCTGCTATGGCTGATCCACGCAATCGCTAACTATATTATCAGGTGAGAAAGCATGGACTTCGTGTCTGGTCATAAACAGATAAATTGAAAACTAAATAAAATTACTAATTTCTGTACCATGATAGAACTGTTGCACGAGCTCAAAAACAGCAGTTTTTAACATAGAAGCATTCAGGCATTTGACAATGTCTCAGCAGGGAAAAAAGAAAACTAAAAGTTTGTTGGACTTCTATACATAACAAAAAATTGAAAGTTTTCTTGCGTACTTTATGCGCATTTTCACTTCTTGTGTAGTTACCAAGATTCGATCTTGCAAACCGGGGTGTACGCCAGCGAGTCCAGCCGTACACTTTCTATGCTCGACTGCTCGTATTCGACAAGACATTAACCCAGCCTGATTTTGCCGTTGTAAATTGCTCTGACGTAATGATGAGTGTGTTTTACTCACCTGTTTTAACATGCAGCGTGATATTTTTGCAGTTATGAACTGCTGTGTCGTAGCGTTGAGTTGATTTTCCTCCGATATCGTAACTTGGAGCGCTGATAGTTTATATTCGGTGCAATGACACATAAAATAAGGGGAGTGCGTGTAGAAGAATATGCCTATTATCAGAGTTTTTTAAAGGTGTTTTAGGGACCCGATTCGGGTCCCTTGAATTGAAAATCGGGTCCCTAGAATCAGAGAAAATTATCATCGGGTCCCTAGAATCACAGAAAATCGGGTCCCTAGAATCAGAGAAATCGGATCCCTACACGTCCATACGGGGTACCTAACATTTTCCTTAAAAAAAACTGCTATTATGTCAACAAACTTCGCCAAAACGTTGGTTTGGAAACATGAATATGACGTCAAATTGTGACGTCACAAAGAGAGCACACCAAATACAAAAGACCACCTTAGGCCACTGCATGAACTCCCCCCATGAAAATTTTCTACATACGCCACTGTTCGCCATCAGATTCATGCAGCGTGTGTTAGTAGACTTACAATACGAAGAAGCATCTAATTACAGTATTTATCACAATGTCAATTTTGTAATTACACTCTTTGGATGCCCCTGCATTAGATACCCAGAACCGTTGCTCCGTTCGCCCCTCTTTTTGCAGGCTTCTGTATTGGATAGTTAGGGACCTTATGATCTGCTGACAAGCAAAAAGTGTTTCATGCAAAATGTTTTTACAAATTCTGGCAAAAAACTAATTTTTCAGAGGGGCTGCGCTCTGGTAAAAATGAAACAGTCTGAAAACCTTGCCCCATGTCATCTTCTCATAACAGTAGGCTATAGGGACTGTCTCTTCTCACATTATGAATAAGTTTGGTTTCATTTAACTATGTATAGCTATATCCCTTTTTTGGTTGCATCTGTCTTCTCCAGGAGTGCAATGCTTTCGTTTCCTTGCTTTCTTTGAGAATTGTGTTCTTTGTTGTCATGGGCGTCGGAAGGATTTTTTCCAGGGGGGCCACAATGGAATTTTACCAAAATTTTTCCAGGGGGGACCAAACGTGATGAAATTTGCTTTTTCCCATTCAAAACTGAAAAAACAACCTTTTTACTGAAAATTTCAAAATCAAGTGGGGCCAAAGCCCTCCCTTGCCCCCCCCCCTTCCGATGCCCATGCTGGTAGTTTGTATTTTGAATTTCTTCGTTGCAGTACCTATTGCGCGTTTATAAATGGTGCCACTATGTTTGATTTAACAAAGTTTTGGGCGCCTCGACTGGACAACTTTGTGGTAGGCTTACACTCGGCGTCCCGATTGCGAGTGCATTGTACCAGTGTTTGCTTCCGCGTTCAGGGGCGTAACGAGGATGGGCCAGTGCGGCACAATTCTCCGGACGCCGAATCACTATTGGGGCCCCGCCGAATGACTGTGAGGGGCGCCGAAAAGTCCAAACAATCCCACAAGTACTTTCTTCAATACAGTACATTTGCTTCCGAAAGACCTCAGGTTCGAACGTGGGGGCCTCAAACTTGCTTCTTGCCCCCGGGCGCCATCTAACTTCGTTACGTCCCAGTGACCGAGTTGCTAGGCTGTGTCGCAACAAATAAATTAACTTTTCAATCTATGGTTTGTTCTTCAGAGCCACAGTTGCAGGGAGCTGGTAGAGGCAGACCCAATGTGTCCATGCTGAGCTTGAAGCGTCCGACACCAGTACGAAGGGGGTTAAACCAAACCCATGCTGCGGTCTTGGGGACGGACATTCCAGCAAAGTTGTTGGTACTGAAATCGGTTATGAAATCACGATGTCTGCCTTTGCCACCCCAGCACTCCTTGTTCACATGTGATACACCCAGTGTGAAATCCTGTCACAGGGTACCTGAGAGAAATTTTACCAGGTGGAACGAAGACCCATAAAGGGTCCCCTAGCTTCTGGCACCTTTGTTGAAATTGTATAGCTTGTTTAGATAATAATCAGTAATCAGAATCTAGATGAAACAGTTACCATGTATACATTTAGAAATAGATTAATTGGTTTACTATTCTGGCTTCACTAGTAATTTTGTGCTTGATTACAGAAAAGCTTAGTGTGCGCACTTTCATCCTCCCGGACCATTACCGCCGGATACGATGCATCCTTTCTACCCCCCTCGTAGGCCCTTTATCCCTGGGATCAAAGACTTCCTCGGCATTTGGTACAAATGAGTGTCTTCAATGTAGCTATTGATCTCACACGGTGACTGGTGAAAGTGGAATGCAGCAGGTGTTCAGGCTCCTAAGCGGGGCATACAAGAGGCAGTGTTTTTGGTAAACTGGGAGATGAGAAAAAATATGCTTCTATACCATACTCTATTACAGATCCAACAAGCGACCTGTAAACAGTACCGGATTAACGATAGTAGCAAATGTAGCAATTGCTACGGGACCCGCGCTTTTGGGGGACCCACGGTCCGTTGTGTTCAATTTTTTTTTATTATATGCAAGGGTGGATATTGGAATTTGGGTCCCTGAGGCAAACTCTCAGAAAAGGGCCTATATTTTACACGCGCTATACAAAAACTTCGAAAATCTTGAGGCCAGGACAGGAATATTGTTCGGTGACGTAAATGGGAGCAGTGGCGTAACTAGAGGTTTGAGCCTGGGAGAGGGGCAAACTTAGCTGAAGGGGCCCATTGGCCACCGTTTGGTATGCGATAATTAGTTACCAAAAACTCATACGTTATTCCACAAAAACAGAAAATATTTGTCGGATGATATAACGAGCTTCAATTGAGTAATATTAAAATTTCACCTTTTCATATAACATATCCTATTTAAAATTGATACCCATCAATGACTCGTGACTGAGTAAGGTAGGCTTATGAATTGTAACAACCACAACAGGCCTGAATCCTGGTAATTAACTCCTAAATTAATTCCACTTTTCTCATAAGCACCAAATACTTGACTTAATTATGGGACATGGGGTAGAGTCTGGGCACTGCCTGAGTAAACAACAAAACAAATGTGGTAAGTCCAAAACCAAATTTTTTGAGCAGTTCATTGATCGCTTCGCACCAGTGATAAAACCACATTCATGTAGCAACTACTACGCAAATAATGCCAAACATTTTTATCTAAATATGGAGTTGCACACCAAACAATTACAAATAGGTGTGAACAGTTCCGTTGCAGCCCAATTCTGGGCCCCTCCCAAATTGCAGGGCTATTCAACTGGCGAACCGTAGTCATATAGCAAAACAAAAGAAATCACTGTATAGTGGCATAGTAGCACACATGAAAGATATTATATAACAACAACCATGAAAATATTATGAGCATTGTCACATTATAGCAGTAACAAACCGGCTTGGAGCGAGTCTTTTGGCATGCAAAAGCCTTTATGACATCATCCAAATCTAGAGATCGCACACATCGCACACATGAAGCTTCGATTCACAACATGGTTAATGAGGACAGCCTGTTTTCTGTCATATGAGACCTGTTTGATTAGCTCAGTTGGTCTCAAACTTTCATGAGCCGTGGCCCCCTTCTAAGTTTAACTGGGGAATACTTAATATATCGTGACACTTGGGCTATGCAATATCACGGCAAAGCTACCTAGTGAAGGCCTCTGCTCGTGGCCCCTAGAGAACCGCTCCGTGGCCCCCACGGGGGACGAGGACCCCGTCTGAGAAATCCTGGATTAGACTCAATTTACTGAAACTACTTTCAGTGCTGGCAACAGTATCCGGGGCAGTTTAGCGTAATCCGAAGTGCAATAAATACGTTAGGATAAACTTCATCAAAACGTGTCTTGAGAATAAAGCTTAACGAAAGGAAGTGGGTATTAATTATTGTAATTTAATTAACAAAAATTTGCAGGAAATCAAAATCAAGCCTATCGTTCCCATTATGAAAACACTGTTATTGAAGAAACAAACCTGAGGCCGGTCATAGGATTGCGCCTCAACTAACGTTTTCTTTCATTAGCGCTTAAGTGAGTTTTGCGTGAAAAGCATGCGCATCGTGCTTTTAACTGGCCGAAAACGCATGCATAAGCCTTCTGATATCTACACTGTTAATCTCCTGGTGCATGGCACATGTTCAGATTAATAACATTTTGTATCTCAAATAGGCTATAAATGTTGACAAATATACACCAAGGGGGCTTACGTGGACGCAACAAAGTTAACGTCCATAATCTACTAACTGCACTACTCGGTCGGGACAAGCTTAGCAGTGATTGCTGAATAAACTCTTCTAACTACACTATTAAGTCCATCTTGCTGTCTGAACAGAGGTTGCTCAAATGTGTAACTTTGTTCGTAAGCACCAAAGGTATCTTGATTCTATGCAGTACAAAAAGCGACTTCCTGAGCTCGCCATAATACATTTCTTCATAACAATCACAACACAAAATACGTTGATCAAGTGGAGTTCTAGAGGTATACAACTAGGCATATAGGCTAGCTTCACGTTCAAAACTCCAAGCAATAAATGGTAGCGCTTTACGCCAATGGTTTCCAACCGGGTACCGCGGCACCCTGGATGCCATTTGCAATACTAAGGAGTGCCGAGAGAAAATACGTTTCATTAAATCATTATAAATCCATTTTCAAAACGTCATTAAAATCTTAAATCAAATTACTATGCGTTTGCCATTGGGTGCCGCAAACCTGAAAAGGTTGGGAAACACTGCTTTACGCTCAAGCCTGAAATACGTTTATTTCCTCACAAACGTATCAAAAATATCCAGGCATAGTTATTCTAGGTAACAGCGGCAGGTACTGCTCTGACTATAAATTGCAGGAAAAAACAGAATGAGGATTGATAAAAACTTCACTGATTTCTAGTGTTTCACATTTCGATTTGGTGTTAAAACTTTGTTTGAGGGTCAAAGCCCACAAAAGCCCCGTGGCGACGGGATTGAATTTCGGGCCCCCTGTGTCGCTAGGCGGTAAACTTGCGGATATTTTGCTGATACGGATAATTGCATATTCCGGTTAAACACACACAATAATCATGGCAAATTGTTTATGCGATGAACTGGATTCGTTTCTACTAACACCCGAAATCAACAGAAAATACTCCAAGATATTTTTGAAAAACGCTGAAAACAAAAACCTAGTAAAAATCAAAAGAATACCAAATAGCGAAATACAAGCTAGCAGCGAGCCCATTTTTTACATTTAGTCTGCCAGGAGGGGCGGCGCGCATCCCTGCGCCCCGGCAGTTACGCCACTGAATGGGAGGCACCCAATCACAATTTACGGTGTATTGTTGCAGATATCGGGTAATCGTAATCGATTACAGTTTTTTGAGTAATCGTAATCGATTGAACTGATCATAACTGAAATGTTATCGTAATCGACTAAAATTTTCTTCTTTTGAGCCAGTTGTTCAAACCACTGCTTAGCCGCACTAGATCTCGGGGCAGGTGTTGAGCAGCCATTCGATTGTCTCATCGTCCAGAACCGTCAGGCCATGCAGTCCATGAGGAGGTCGATGGATTGGACATTGGAGGACAACATAGTCGACGGCTTGTTCTTCTGCGCCACGCTCACACACCACAGAGGAGGCCATACCCCATTTGTACGAGCAGGAGCGGAAAAGCTGAAACGCTTTACGAAAATTAGATATTGCTCAATGCTCAAGGTGGAACAGCAACTCCCCAAACGTGTTCCGCTTCTCCCAGCATTCTCTAACAAAATAGGGTGTGTCCTCCTCTGCAGCTTGAGTGATTCTTGGAGCTAGAGCTGGTGCTTGAAATCCAGCATCGCTTCTTCCAGCATCCTCTGATGTGCCTCCTGCAATTCAGCAGTTGTCTTCGCATGACAGCAGCATCACGGTGAACGAAGCGTGTGATGTTTGAGGTGCTTACAACTTCTGTACTGTTTTACCACAACAAGACGTTTCAGACACAAAGCTGTCCTGTACATCAGTTTGTGTGACTTCTTTTTTCTGAAAGAGTTGCATTTCGCCGCTCAGCACCCATACTCACACAGTTCCGAGTTCGTGACCGTCAACGCTAAGCGGTTTGAATGGAGACGCCATGCCTGTCTCCGAGGCGTCGTATTTCTTGTTTACTCCCTTGCTATTGGAATAGTTCTGTGAAACGAATACAAAGAAGAAACATTTCTCGAGGGTGTTCTGTATGAAATATGTTTGCATAGTACTCAATTCTTTTTAGTGCCCCGTCAGAGCTTCACGGCCTATTGTTACCAACATGGATAACTTTTATTTGCGGTGCGCGTCATGACATCGCCGCTCTGGCAACATTAAGCATTGAGCTTAAAGCCGCATAGGTGACGTCAGGCCATGTTCGCGCTACGGTTCGATATACTTGTGAGGGGTTTTATGCGGCAACAATTTTTCATGCTTTTGTCCTTCTCTGGGTTTTCTTTGCCACTTTCACGAGCGTCGTGTGTGGCGTTGAAATAGCGCCGCCTTTGTTGCCTGGCTTGACCCAGTGTTGCGCAGACAAGTTGTCTGCGTGACTTCTAATGTTTTGTGGAATAACTTTGGCAGTCGAGCCGCTAGTGTTCGGTTACTGCTTGGCACTAGACGAGATGAAAGTTCTGCTGATAAACCAGTGAAAGGTTTGATGGAATCTCGCCCAGACTGTTTTCTGACTGAATAACGTTCAGTGGTTGATGATCTGAGTGTAAGTGCCAATGATGGGAAAGCGACTGACTCTTTGTGGTCGGTGTATAACTTATGCCAGAATCCAATTCATGGATTTGTGGTAACATATTTTACTATACTGTGCATGTTAAACCCAAGAGTGAATAGTGCGAGAACCACAGAAAATCACCTGGACAAATATTATTAGTTGTGCTGACGAAAGCTATTCCATGTTCCGTTGGATTTAAGCAGATTCTTTAGGGCGTTTGTAGTGTTGTCTGTAGCTCCAATGAATTTTTACACGGTCCACTGATAGATTTGTGAGACCGAGTTAAAGCTGCTAGACGCTATGTTCGAAAATGCTACTCGAGCATAGAATTTACAGTTAACCGAATTGATTGCTCGCATTTACCTAAAAACATGTTGAGAACAGTCAGTCATAACAAAGCAGCTCCGCAATCAGTTGATGCTCCTGAAATTGTTTGGGTTGTTCGCTGAACAACTAGCTGTGGTCATCGTCCATCATGCAAACCCAACCTAAACTATCTTTAACGTTGCTTGGTTTGCTTCAGAGTTTTCGCTCAAGACGTCAGCCGGTCTGTCATATAATTGGGAAGAAATTAAAAGCTGGGTTAAACATTTACTGACGCGATGAAAACCTTACCACGAAGATTTCCTAAACTTCTCTCTGCGTTTGGATTAATGGGAAGTGGTTTTGTTCGGGTTGCTGGCAGTAAGGTTTCCTCATTTTGGTTCGGGTTTGTCGCACAACCGTCAGGAAATAGTTCAAAAGTGTTTTTTAAAAAAGCTTGAGGTCCTTTACTTAAATGGCAAGGGAAAGCTCTCATCGGGAATTCCACCCACGTCAGGGTTTGCACGAGTCTTGCAAGTGTCGAGGAAAGACTTTTGCTGCAACTTGTTCTGCTGATATGTAGAGTTGCAACTGTGACAGTGACTAAGTCCGGTTACTGGGAGAGTGCCGAAGCACAGATTTTTCCCTATACCGGTATTTGTCTGTGTAGGATGAACAGTTACGTAGTTCAATAATCCGCTGCAAATTATGTGCATGTACTAGCCGTGGGTTAAGCTTGTAGTGACCCTCTCCTAAAATTTTGAGCCCATCGACATTTCTATTCACTTCACTACTTTTAAATAAACTGCAGAATTAGGTTGTCTTTCTGACATTGCTGAAAGTATCGGCAATGACGTGTATAGCAATATTAAGTACCATCCGTTGTCGCACCGAAACGCGTTGACAGCAACCTGAACATACACCTGCACCAAAAATCGACACCTGCTCGATACAGAAAAATGGATGTCCACACATTTCCTCGAGCGAATATGCTTCGTCGCTCGAGTGAAGTCATTTTTAACATGTACACCAGGTAAGTGGGTGATGGAATATGCTGTTT
>Ga0210059_1012553_pt1 | contig 12778 bp, 9 predicted proteins | sample Ectturendosymbi2_FD_188042 | JGI IMG/M metagenome (GOLD analysis project Ga0210059, IMG submission 188042) | Ecteinascidia turbinata endosymbiont from Florida, USA - Sample 2 (SPAdes) (version 2) | ecosystem: Host-associated > Tunicates > Ascidians > Unclassified | place: Key West, Florida...
AATGAAAGAACTGCTCATACGATGAAGAACCCGTCTTATTTTGTCCATTACCACTGACGTCACAGAAAATATTTGGCGGGAAAACGAAAGGGTAGTTTTCATTTGTAGGCTGCTTACAGACTCCACAGAAAACTTGCAAGTGGTGCACAAATTGTCCGGGTAAGGTTGTGATGCAAACATAGGGTAACATAAAATGGTCTTTCACTAAAATGCAACGCAAGTTTGCCACTGCAGCAGCAATACTAAGATCTAGGATCAATGAACTGTGTCCCTCTCATAACAATGTTTGCTGTTTAGTGCCGGTTTACCTCAATATTCAGCTCTGCAGGCGCCAGGTTGCTGCGGTTGTCACCACTTTTCATTATAGATTCTGTAATGTTAAAACCAGGATGCTTTACAAGCAACGTTAACTCCACCAACAAATCATGTGCAGGAACTGCTCTATAACTTTCCGTGTCTGTTCTGTTCGTTAGACGCTCAGAAAAGTTGTTCGCAGTTTTCGCCAACGGCCGTTGTTTACGCAGGGCAGGATGTGTTGTGTTGCGATCGGAAATCCCGAGCGGCATATGCGCAAAGCTTCGCACTGTGGCAGCAAGCAACAATAAAGTTCACATACCATGATCACTCTATTATTGCTTGTTCGCGCCACATATATGTATGGTGTTGTTCTTCACGCACATCCCGTTCGTGGTGAATCGCACAATCAACGCAACACCACCGGAGAGGTTGCGACAGTTGCTCAGTTACAAAACAAAGCCAGAATAGAGCGTTTTCCTTTGTTGTGGATGGCTTGGAGTTCGCCCCTGATATAAAGGAAAGTCAGGGTATACAAAAACAACATATGTGATTACCACTTTTGTCCACATTATTAACTAACTAGCCAGCCAGGTCCACCCAGAGAGTAATTATGAACACAATTTCCGGCGTACAAGAGAATAAAAAACGTCAGGAAAAAACGAACAAATGGTATCACACGAGAAGTCGCATTTAATGAATATTGGGTGTATTGGCAACAAAGAAACCATCGGAGAGAAGTGAAAATTACTCACATTGAAAATGCTATTTTCTGTCAATAAAATGCGCTGAAGCATATAAAATGCGTCAGGAATTTCATTTAATCAGCTCAATAAGCAAAGGATAATGTAAATCAGGCTTGTACAACTTATTTGTTTTCATGAGATTTTCGTGCTTTTCACTGAGTAACGGGCAATAAGATTCAAACAGAGTTGCCCGACTAAACCTGACAGAGCAAAGTTCAAGAAACTGATCCAAAGTTTTTCCTCTGCGAGGTGCGAACACTAAAGCTTTTCCGCCAAGCTTCAGTATTGTGTGTATCACTGTCACGAGATGGGGACGACCTTCGTCGAAGAACAAGCAGTCAGCGCAGATGACGAAATCGAACGAGTCTGCTCGATCATTGTAGTGATCCGGGATGTCCCATCTTATCAAAGACACACACACGTTCTCACCGCCATGTTTCCTGCACGCCACCGCTATTTCCTCCAAGGTTTCCACGCATTTCTGGTTTCCATCAGAAAGGAGAACACGAGAAGGTTTCAAAGTCATCGCGAGCATGACACCAGCAAGGCAAGTGCTTCCGCCACCGAGCTCAACCACCGATTTTTTCTCGAACATTCGCTGATGCACAGCACAGTAATAAGCCATGACTTCTTCAGCTGGCCAGATGCAAACGTTTCCAGTGTTGTTGAACGACGTCACGTCCTGCAAAACATATAGATGGTTCGTCAAAGTCGCCACAGCAGCTGACGACAAATTTTATGCTTTTTCAGCCTTTCACGTAAATCAACCAAATTAATGACAAATCTCCTTAAAAATCAACTGTGGGGAAAAACACAATTGCAACAATCTAAAGTACTTACACAGTAATTTTATTCACCATGATTTTGTGCAATTCGGAAAACAGCATTCACGATAAAAGCCATTTTGCCGTCCATTGTTTTGACAGAGCAGTGTTGTGAAGTACATTTTATCTCTCTTGCAGTAGTGAACCCATGATGAGACTTGACTGCCAAAAATTACGGAAATTGCCCCCCTAATGTTACTGGCTGGTTCTAGCCCTGCAGTGGCTGCCTCTAAATTGGAAGGTTGAGAGATCGATTCACAAATCGCCGTAGCGTTGCCTGGACTAAGGCTCCCTGACAGGAAGCAGGTGCCACGTTTTGACCACCAATTGTGGTCACCCAAAAATTACAAGCAATTTACTTTGTGTCCTGCAGTTTTTCCACAAGACATCTTGCCCTTCACATCATCATCGTAATTTGAACTGGTTGTTAGTTTATTTTGTCTCTAACAAGCTTCACTAAGAGACTTACTTTGCGATAAGGTTTTTAGTATAAATCAATCTGTAAAATCATTCCAGGTCTTGTTTTTTGTGAAACACAGTGTCAATTCATGTGATATACAAGCTTGAATGCAAGATGCATAGGCAATTAAATTCACTGTTGCTTTACATCAATTCGATCATGAAATGATTTTTCGATCATGAAACGATCAATTCGATCATGAAACAACCACATCGTGGACGATTTGATCATTTGGAAAAATGGTGACGAAAAAAGAATGCCAACATGTCAGCTGGAAATTTTTTGTCTCATGCAAGAAAGCTGCATATTGTAAATCATGCAAATGAAAATACAAGAAAACAATAACAACTGTGAGACAACGATGTCCAACTAGAGGCAGGTCCTGACACAAGCAGGAGACATGCAGCGCGGATTGTAATGATCGTACCCACTAGTTTCTCAGCTAAAAATGCAAAAACTATCAGCTCAGTTCTATATTACATGAAACTGGTGGAAGGCAGTAGCTGAGTCTTTTGAGCCTTTCATTGGATTTCTGGCTCAAAAGTTATTTCTTGAAAACCAAAAAATAATTAATCCCTAATTAAATAATTAATGAATAAGTTGTTTTCAGGCCATGCCTTTTGAACCAGAAACGTTGGAAAGCCAATCAAATGCTCAAAAGACTCAGATTATAGCGTAGTTTACAATTAAAACTTGAGTCAAAAATTCCATCCAGTGGGTTGGGGCCCATGGCCAGGTAAACTGAGTCAAAATGGCCAAACACCTACCCCACTTACGATGTCATCCACAAAGAAAATGAAACTCTTTTTCATTGCAAACTAGACTTGCCGCTTCTTTTGATGGTTTGAACCTCTCTTGCTCAATCACCTGGCAGGTTACGGAGTAGCAAAGCGGCACAAACGCACCGCCCAATGCAGGAGCTCAAAGTGCAAATATATTGTACACTGGCAGCAAACATACTAAAACAAATTTTTCTGGACACAACAAAATTTGTGGGGCACTGCTCCCGAATGGCCCACCATGGCTATGGGCTTGTATCCAAATCAGGCAGTGCATAGCGTTTGCTCAAATAGTCAAACTTCGTTATAATGTTTACTCAACTGTAGTTTAATTTGAACTGTCTACTCTAGCTACAGTCAAATGCAGGGCATTCATAAACCACAAAAGAAAAAATTGCCAAAACCGTTGCCAATAGAAAAAAAATATTATGCACAACCAGGTTTTTATTCGCTGAGACATTTTGGTCATTTGTCCAATAAAAGTATCAAAGCTTGCTGTAACACTGTTAACTGTTTTTGACCATTATGACTGAATTGACTTAATTTCTTTTTTTGATCATTACAAAAAACTTGGTCTATGTCCAAAAAAACACCTCTAGCGCACAACCACAGTTAGGCCTTTTAGTCTTTTACCAGAAAAATACTGGTGTGTCAATGCTTTTCATATTTCAATACAAAACCAAAATAGGTAACATTATGTATCAGCTTTGTAATAATTATTTTATGCTCCGCATGTTTCAATTACCCATGTAGAACAAATCTGAAGTTTTATTATCTGGAGAATGAAACAAAATTTCAGAAACTGTTGAAAATCATTTGATTAAATGTATTATATAATCTTTTTATTTATTCCTTTATTTTTCAGGGTCAGTTTTGAACCGCCTTTCAAGTACATAACAGTCTGTGACCCCATTCCATATGGGTGAGCTGAGGACCATGTGACAACTTAGTGAATGTTGCATTGGTGGAAAGCGAATGTGCACCCATTTACATGAAACTTCTTGCATACACTTGTTAATTTCAAGCACTAGGCTGGACTGGCTGCAAGTGCAACGTTTAAAGTCTTTCACATGACCTGGGCAGGAATTAGACCCAGCTCATCAGCTTTGATAGCATGTGCTCGACCCAGAGTACCACTTAGCTGGTTCATACATGTTCACTTAAAGAACAGATTTGTAATGCAGAAAGCCATAACAAAGTAAAAATTGCACATAAACTAACAGTAATGCAGTAGAAGAATTTTAGAGCATGGTTTTATATTATAATAATGGTTTTTGTTGCAAACTTGTGGTCCATATCACAGACACAATCATACAACACAAGAGCACAAAAATGGTTGGCCATACTGTCGCACATATCAGAATCGGTGTCGTCAGTTTTAATAAATCCTATACTGCAACACAACAAAACAGCCACTATCGGCAGAACAAGGCCAGGTATCAGTACTTTCAAAACCTGAAATAAGCAAATAGTCTTCTAATTGGATACTCTTGTAAATAAAAGATTTTTTTGAGAACTCACATGTGAACAACACGGTACAAAATTACTTGGGCACATTATTCTAAGGTAGGTCTTGGCTGATACATGCAGCCAATACAGATAAGGAACAAACGCTTAAGCAAAGCATTAACAACATTTATTACATTTGAACATTGTTGTACAGAAGCATTAGATAGTGGAAAAAATATAGATGTGCAAAAAACATCAAACAGAAGAATTAAGCAGATTAAACTTTTAGTTTTTTTGCTTTATTTAACAATCACATATGTCAAATGGGTACAAAACAGAATGCTCCTATTCTTGGAAAAAAAATTGTCGATAAAAAGAATAGCAGTCATCAGAATGCTAACTATTTTGGAGATGGATATTTTACCATTCAGTTTCATTCAAATTTTTGTATTATTGATCTGAAATGCCAGCAATACTGCACTACTGAAAGGAAACCACTGAATTAACTCAAACTGAATTTGCAATTATAAGAGATAATTGATTTTGGGGCTTAGAAGACTAATTGGAAGCAGTAGTGTAATGTGAACAAGACATATGCAAAATCACTCTTGAAAAGAGTTGCACGACACAGGGTTTGATGCCTGATGAAAAAATATTGCTCGTGCTTTATGACCAGCAAATGAGGATGGTAGAAGCATTGCTTGTTACATATAACTTTACCCTGGTACTCCTTACATACCAAACTGCAGGACTAGATCTTAAATAAAAGTCATGCAATAATCTGCCCACTGTTCCCTAACTTGCACATGCTTATTACATGGTGAATTCCATGATTGGCTACTATACTGTATTGAGAGAAAGTTGGAGTTTCTTATATCTCACAATCATTGTTCAGTTGGAGCTTTTCTATGTTTGTGTTAGGTTAAAAAATTTACCAGACCACTTAATATAGTGAAATGTCTGAACTGTGAAGATATCTTAGGAGGGGGCTTGTTAGAAAGTAAATTCCAGTGCTGTCAGTTATTTTGCAACTGGACACACTAATCAGGAAAACACCATTGAGAGTTTGAACATTGTGCATTTCCAATAGCATAATCATAGCAAATGTCGAATTCAAACATATTGGGTGATCTGAGTTGCTTAATATAAGAATGTAGATATCACATCGCTCTCATTATCATGGGGTGTATTTGGTGGATACAACCCTAGTCATGGGGTGTATTTGGTGGATACAACCCTATACAGTAGTGTTTCCTAACTGGGGTGCCATGGCATGCCATTTACAATACTCAGGGGTGCCATGATCGAATATGATTTTCAATACATCATTAAAAAATACATTTTCCAAATGTCTTCAAACCTTAAAGCAAATTGCTATGAGTTCACCACTGGATGCCGCAAATTATATTTCCTTTCTGTATGGTACCGCAAGCTGAAAAAGGTTGGGAAACACTACTATACAAAGTCTAAATCCCTTACAAAACAAAAGTTGAAGCTCTAGGAATCAGTGTATCGTTTTCAAATTGTGTTCTGTTCTGTCTTATATATTTTTTTTCTACCTGTTTCCTAAATTGCTTTACAGCAATATGGTTGCAGTTTGTATAAAAAATGAAATGGATGGACAAATAAATACTTTCCGGCTGCAACTCAGAATAACATCACCTCATCAACTTTGATGTGCTTGTAATGTAATAATAACACCACCTGATCAATTTTGATGTGCTTGTGATGTAAGTAACACATTTGAGCACAAAGCAACAGCATTCACTGCTTATGTTGATCATGAAGTTAACTCTACATGCCCAATTGGGGATGTCCAAAAGTCAGACTGCCACTTGATCAACTTATTCTACATAGGGACTGATTTGATAAAATTGTATTGTGATCATCAAAGATAGTTTTTTGCATTTTTATTGCATAGAAGCAAGATACCTGTAGTGCATATGACCAAAGTTGCAATTTTTTCCAGCTTGCATTCAGACAACAAGATGGAGTTAATAGTTAAGTGAAGTGATAATAATTTCCTTTGCAGTCACTGCTAAGCTTATCCTGGCAGTAATGATTAGCACAGTTAGTGGTTTGCAAATATTAACCATTTGTGTTCATGTGGACCTTCCTGTAAACATAATAACATTTATAGCCTGCTTGCAATACAAGATGCATCATAATATTTGAATGTGGGTCCCCTGTAAAAGACAGATATATATCCATTAACATAAGATCTTGTTAGTGGATATAAGATTCAAACAGAGTTGTAAATCCAGATATTTTACTATGACAAATGAGATCACAATGATAGCAAAAGCAATAGTATTGCACAAAAGGTTGTTACAGTATTGTTGATTTTGATAATCCTGGACAAGATTAACTTCACAATGGTTGAAACCTTTTTGAAACAGATGGAATCACTGTGAAACTGGAAAAAATCAAAACACTGTAAACTATTACGTAATATGTGTTTAGGGTAAAAGAATATTAAAATTCAATTCAAAATTATTTTTGCTATTGTATTTTCAGCTTTGTTTAATGAACAACATTGTTATTCATCAATCCAGCAATGCCATCACAAATGTACTTACAATATTCACTTTGACAGATTAAATCCATGTTTTAATCTACACACAAGAATGACAAAGCTGGAAAAGTGATTTCTCTTATCTGCATTTGCTTGTTACATAACAGTGGTGGCCAAACAGCCACTCACTAATACGTTCTGTAGCTCTTCAAGCTGAATAGCAATATCTCACATTGATATGGAGTTGCATCATATTTAATGTTTGTGTTATTGATCGATATGTTTGCATGGGTTTGCAAGATTAGTTGCAAGGGAGCCTATGCGATTAGATAACAAGGACAGTGAACCTAAAGCTCAAGTTACAGGCTACTTACGTTTCCAGAACAAAATTAAAATTTTTAGAGACATTTCATCCAACAATATTCTGTCATTTCCCAACATCAGAATAAAAATAAATGCTTTTTCACGAAAGGGCAATTGCACACCATAAAATTAAAGAATACAAAAATAGATTGCAAGCTGTTTTTTTCAGTCATAGACCAATTTCAAAAACATTTAAGTCGTTTTGGTCAGAATGTTTGAAAATAATGGCTAAAAACTGTTAGTGAGCTTTAACACAACTGTGAGACAAATGACCGAAATGTCTCAGTGACCAAAATGTCTGAACTTTCTCAGTAAAAAAAAAACAGATTGCAAGACTACTGGAGGAGATCAAAGCTAGATTTGACCAGTTGCAAGAGCCAAAAACATGCTTTGCATTCATTGTAGATCCCTTCAACATTATGTAGTTGGTGAATGGTTGTCCAGTGTGCCAACCATGTGTCACAAACTTGTCAACTGTAGAAATGAAACTGACTGAAATGTAAGATCTGGCTCTAAAAAATATCAGTCAATGCCATTCTACAGTTGACTTTTGGTAACAGGTTCTAGAAAGTAAATAACCCAGAACTTAAAAGACCAGTGTATGTTTTCTTTTTGCATTTAACACAACATATCACTGTGACTTTTTATTCTCTGGAATGAAGTTTGTAAAATCAAACCATCATGCAACCATAGCAAATGAACTCTTAGGAGAATTAATTTGCACAGCTTTAATAATAAATTTTTCAGATTTTTAGAGACAAGCACGTCAAACAAAAACCAGTATGCCTATTGATTAATAATGTGTTTATTGTGTTTCAAGTACTTCTGATCATTTTCTGTAACTTTAACTAACTCTTCCATTGAACAAGTTTGCCCAGGCATGTTATATAGCAGTTTAATTTGGTGTTCACCTATAGTGCATGGTTATTGGCCAAGAAAAACATGTAAACTAACCAGCTGTGTACAGCTTGATAAGCTACGTTTTTATGATGCATGTCATATGCATCAGTTCTTTATATTAATAATAATAATTCATTTATTATAGACCCATGGTCCATATCACAGGCACAATCACACACTCCAGAGCACATAAAATGGCTAGCCATAAGGCATTGTTACAGAATAGGTGTTTGCACATGACCAACACTGATTGGAGCAAAAACATTTTAACAGCACCCCAGCTGTAGCATTATTCACCCATCATAATACAGGATCCAGTAGTGTGAGAGTAATGAAGACATTCTAACATCAAAACGTACTTTAAGGAAAACAGAGAAAAAGAAAGATATGTCAGATAGGGGTGCACACTGGCACACAGAGGCATGCAAATTGTTCTGATCAAGGTTTCAATTGCTTTGCAACACATTTATCATAAGATCGATAGCCAATTAATTTTCCTAAATTTTTAAGTAGGATTTGGCATTTAACGTTTTACCAGTTAAATGTCTTACTTTTCTATGCTTGGCTTGCACACCCTGTCTACTTACTGGAAGAAGTAAATAAAGAAATATTATTGTTATCAATACTGTGTGACTTGTGCCTTTTAACATAATCCAGGTTGCTGTATATTTTTTATCAGTACAAAGAGATTCTAAAGTCACATGAAGTAGCAAAATAATTTTCAAATGCTTGTTTGATACTAACTATATTCTTTATGCAACACAGTATAAAAGGACTTATTTATCCAAAAATTCTTTGAATCACCAAACCATGTGTGGTTATTCTATTTTCACTAATTCTAGAAAAAATCAAAGTGTCCATTTTTCTGTTAGAGGCAAAACCACAGCTATTTTTCTATTACCTGTATCAAGTTGGTTGAATTGGTCACGCGATAAGGACAATATGCTAATCCAAGCATATCATCCTTGTCATATAACCTGAAATCCTAAATACTAATCCAAAACCCTAACCCAAAATGTACCCCATGTTAGTTTTCTCCAATCTTTTTATAAACGTACAAAAAAACCATCATAAAAAGTGGTATCTCTACTAATAAAGCTAATGCAATGATGATGAGAGCCTAAGCGACAACCACTTGCACAGCATGAATAGACACCTCCCATTGGCCAGGTTCATCATACTGCTAGTGTCACAAACTCAGTAGTATGTGTAGACAAAGCTGGATATGGTTCAAATAGCAAAATGGCCCCAGAAGAGCTTTTGTTGCTAGGGACAAAATTGACACTACCTAAAAAATGTTTCAGCTAGAGCTGAAAAGATGCATGCTGAAACATGAGAAATGCTATGATTTGCATTCGGTAGTCAGGACCATCTAAAGGTTTGTTCTAATTCTAGCAAAATTTCAAGTAATGAACAAGTTTAATTTTGAGTTCCACCTGTATTAACCAAACAGGAAAGAAATCAATGTGATGGAGCTGCACTTTTGACAAAAACATAATTAGGAAATGTGTTGAAGTAGAAAAAGCCTACACCAAGGGTTTCCAACCTTGGGTACATGACAGCATATCCCCAAATGTAAATTTCATCAGTTAAAGTTTTATTAAAAATGCAGTGGATTTTTGTTATTTAACTCTGCCTTTTTGTATTAAGGGATAATAGGGGAACATGCTCCTCTATAGAAATGTGGAAGGGGAATATATGGTCAGAGAAAGGTTGGAAGCCCCTGGGCTACACCCTCACCTGGCTATCAAGTAAAAGTCATGAACATCACAAGCCAAGGCAAGCTTTACCTTCAAGTCCAAGCTTTGTGCAGGGTGTTTGATCCATACAGATAAACTGCAAATTGAATCTTTGAGTGCATATAAAAACCATGGGCATGCATTTGGTTTGACTAATCCCTCGGTTTTAGAGACACATTGTAATTGTTGAGTGACCGTAAGAAGGCAATCACATGGGGTTTGAAGAAACAAACCGAAAGAAGTAAACCGCCGACCAGACATCGAAAAATTAACATCTTTATTGTCTGTAAGTTTATTGTTTACCACAGCATCTCGCAATATGCACCAACGCGCTTTGCCTTTTGCGATTTCTTTAGTCATAACTCACATCGACTCAACAGGTATGGCTGGCTATAGCCTATGGTTGGTCCTTCAGGAAGTGTGCAAGGAGGCAACTGACATTTCATTAAAGGTGAATCCCCAAGTATGGGCAATAAGCATCAGAAATGATCACGGTGTCAAGGCAAATTTTTGACTTGCGAAATTTCTGACTTCCGCCAGTGATGTGCCCGAGTCATTATTGTCGGGGAAGAGTCACAAGACCTTCAGTTCAAAGTCGAGTCAGAGTCATCCAAAATTTTTTTTTAGTCAAGCCATGACTTGGTCTAGTCAGAGTCGAGTCACAAGAACTATGGAGTCACTTCGAGTCATTGGTTTGCAAGCTCGAGTCAATGTCGAGTCAAATGAAATTTCACATTTTTTTCTATGATTTTTATGCTATGAAATAGTGCCCCAACATGCTATAAAATGGCACCAGATAAGTTAATGTACCATGACACGGCTGGAAGAAAGTCAAAACAGAAAATTTGGGTGAATACTGATCATCACTGAAGCAAAAAACACATCTCGTTATGTGCGAATTGTCGATCAGATGTTAGGAGAATTTGCAAAAATGACTCTGACTCGATCAAAGTCGAGACATTGCGTAAAAATCGTAACTCGAGTTCAGTCACCCTTGTTTTTCTACGTAACTCGAGTCATTGGCACGAGTCACGCTATCACTCCTTACCTCTTGGAATTGAGCACAACTTAATGCAATAACATTCCATTTTAACTAAATCAGTGCAATCGCAAAAATGGGATATCATATGCAACCTGACTTGTTACTTTGTAAAGCTTTGCAGAAATGAAAAAATTAATTTTGATTGCATCAGTTAAAAGCCTTTAGATTACGGTACTGTGGCGGCCGGTAGATGGCGCAACATGTAAATAAACGGTCACCGCTATATGGTGCCAATGAATAACAAGTCACTGTGATAGTAGTCACCACAAACGAAAGATCGTAATTCACTTATCCCTATATAATGATAGTGCAATCTAGTAGTAGTAGAGTGAACTCAGTGACGGAGATATATTGCTGCTGGTTGCTTTCCTGCTAGTTAATGCCCCGAATTTCCATATTTCGCTTGTGCTTGCCTCAGTTCAAGGCGATGTAGTCAATAGATACTATTGTAAAGAACATACATGGTTAAACCAGGGGCGTAATAACAGGTGCAAGGTCGATGCAACACACTGGGTACCAAAAAGGCCCAACATTTTCCGAGTGTTATTTTCAAAACAATGCATTTACTCCCAAAATACCTATGTTCGGACATGGGGGACGCCAAAGTTGACTCTTGCCCCGGACGTCATCCATCCCTGGTACGCCCCTGGGTTATACATGGGCAGAGCAGGACTGGATTGGACTGACGATTTGCAAAAATTTTGCAGATCAGTACTGGATTCGGAGTGAAAAATTTCACAGTGCAGTTATCTCTGCTTAGTGGAACAATTTGAGAAAGACCATCTATTCGTCCATAGACGAAATTTGCAGTGATGTAGTCGAGACCATAACCTCCAAGACCGAGACCGAGACCTGGCTCAAATTTCGAGACGAGACCGAGACCGAGACTTCGTCATAAAAGCCGAGACCGAGACCGAGACCTGGAAGTTCGAGACCGAGACCTCACGTTTCGTTAATGGTAATTAAAGCTAACTCCTTGAATAATGCAGCAACAAAATATCTGGCACATTGCCAAATATCAAGATAATAAAAATCATCCGAAATTTTGTGCAAACGGCCAAATACTGCAAACGTTCATTTTCACTTTCCTCTTAGGAATTTACAACTTCAAACCTGTGACCTTATTTACAAATTCCATGAAGAAATAAATGCATGGACATTGAAAATGGTGGCAGCGTTTAGAACAGTGGTTTTCAACCTGGGGGTCGTTTGCTTTTTTCTAGGGATTGCAAGAGCTTCTGACAAAAATATTCATATTTACTTCTCTATTTTATATTTCTTATGGAACTACTTTTTGTCGTAGCCACAATAATAGGATCTCCTGGCAAAAATGATAGCCTGCTTTGAGTGTGATTATGACCACCACAATACAGAATACTGTTGCGTTTGGCAACGCACGAATAACTTTGTGACGTAAGAGTGATATGTTTGTAAATTAGATAACTGATTGATCTCGTATTCAACGAGCTGTGCTGTGGAGTGATTTGTGTACGGCACGGGTCTCTCTCACTGATGCTGCCATGTGCATGAATTTAACAAATGAGTCTTGGTTCAACACAGGGATGTCGTACGTTATTTTATAGTCATTGTGATTTTCTATTGTGCAAACACAACTGCATTTCATATGTCTGACTGGAAATTTTCGGAAGGGGCTCGTTAGGTTAAAT
>Ga0210059_1012554_pt1 | contig 12777 bp, 6 predicted proteins | sample Ectturendosymbi2_FD_188042 | JGI IMG/M metagenome (GOLD analysis project Ga0210059, IMG submission 188042) | Ecteinascidia turbinata endosymbiont from Florida, USA - Sample 2 (SPAdes) (version 2) | ecosystem: Host-associated > Tunicates > Ascidians > Unclassified | place: Key West, Florida...
AGTTTAACGGTCGTTTTTATCGTCAGGTCGATGGCGTTGCTATGGGCTCACCTATAGCACCGCTAATGGCTGACGTATGCATGAACTACGTTATAGATCAGGCCTTGGCGGTGACACCATCGGAGTGTCGACCAGACCTACTTTGTCGCTACGTAGATGACCTATTTTTACTATTTCCTAACGAAGATTCTCTCAACAGGTTCTTTACCAATATTATAAAATCATTCACATCCATTATGAAAAAGGTAGCCCAAAATTGATCATATGGTACCCCACAAGAAGTATTTGCTAACTGAAATTTGGCATTTTTAATAGTGGTATAATGTTGACCATTTGCAAAATAGCTATAAAATTGTTGTAGTGGGATTCCTCTTGTAACAAAGGTAAAGTGCAATGCTTAAAGTAGAATTTTGAAATTAACTGTATCAAAGGCATTTTATAAGTCAATAAATTTAGAACAAATTCAAATACCATTATTACTATATTATTTAGAAGAGCGGAATGAACAGCTTCAATTGCAAAAGCAGTTGTAGAACTTGATCTATATCCATATTGATGTCTTCACAGTAAATGAAACTCTTTTCGCCATGCTGCATAGCTTAAAGCTTTGTTATCTTCTTCCTCTGAACTTTAATGCAAATATAAGGATGAACAGCAAGGTGTGCATATTGTGGTTTATCTAAAGCAGTGGCTCTCAAGCTTCTTTGACCCATGAAACATCTTTTATTTAATGTACGATGGACCACTTTGCTGTGCTGACACCTCGTGAACATCTAGTCGAAACTGTACTTCACATAGATGGTCTTACATAATTCTACAGTAAAGATTACAGTTTTTAGGGATGTTTTATCAAGAATTTATGGAACTCTTTGTGGACCACTAAAAATTCCAGCTGAGGCACTTGTGGTTCAGCCTGGAGCACATGGAGAATCACTGATCTAAACATCCACAAACGTTTTCTGCCAACTTGGTCTCTATTTCACAGAAGTAGTCTATGTAATAAATTCAGTGTCAATTCCCATAGGCTTAAGAAATGTCCTATCAGAACTATCTACTATTTTACGAGGATCTGGATTTGTTTGACTTTTGAGATTTATTAATTATTTTCTATTACACCACAAGCGCTTTGGATCATTTATCCTGTTAACAATTGTGGCATCATCATAACTTTGTTTAGCAGTTTCAATTAACAATTGACCTATTCAAGGTCTTTCTGTCAGGGCTGGGAGCCGGAACCGGAGCCCGGAGCCGAAGCTCATGCAATTTTGGATGGCTGGAGCCAAAAAATTAAAAATGGTGGAGCCAGAGCCTGAAATTTGACTTCCTGTTCAACAGACATAGGTTGTGGAGCAAGCCAATTGTACAAATAACACAATGGTTTTTAGTTTTTATTGGACCAAATCGTTCTGGAGCCGAAGCCAAAAACTTTTAGAGGTTGGAGCCGGAGCCAAAAATTTTCGATGCCTGGAACTGGAGCCGGAGCCAGAAATTTGAGTTCCGGCTCCACAGCCCTGGTTTCTGTACTGCTTGTAGATACAGTACTTGTATGAATGGTAATGATATATTTATGCATTTTTGTCAAATCACGAAATAAATCACGAAATAACACAAATGCAACAAGAGAAGGAAGAATAACACCAAAATACAGAAATGAATTGCATGTGTTTCTTTTATTCCATAATTTAGAGAACATCTTGATTAGACATGTTACAACATTTTGAATGAAACCAATACTTACGTAAAACACATACAGCAATGTCAGAGATAAATGGATTGTACATGGTTTGCATTTAATAACATTACTCCTAGAGTCGTGCCTGATGTTACTCATTTTTCATAGTTACCTTGAATTTATGAACTTTTTTCAGTCTGCGCTGGGAGATTTTCAGTTCTTCTTGTAATTTTTTTGTGACTGGCATCTGCTTTTCTTAAATATGTTATAACATATATCGAACAGACGCACCTGACTTCAGAGACAACTATTCCAAACGTCAAGTTTCAACTTTAATGCTTGATACCCCTGGTCATAATTACAAGCAGGCTTTCACTTCCGAAAAATTAGTTTCATGGCTTGCATGCCATGAAGTCGTGCCTTCAGTCCAAAACAAAGATGAAGCTATGTGGTTGATGGCCTACCGCAGTACGGCAGCAACATACCTGAATTGCTTTATGTAGTACACAACGTCATGCTTCTTACAATGATACTCAATCAGGGCCACTTCAGCATGATGAACATACCGCCCGAATTCTATCGGGTTACCCTGAAGCATGTGGAATATTTTCACATGAGGTATCTGACTGAGTAGCAAAAAGGTCATGAACAGTGGCGTAGCCAGCCCAAAATTTTGGGGGACCAAATACATTGACTAGCAAGCAACAGTATTTTGTTTGGGACACTACATCTCAAAGCACAGAATGACACGCTTGCAAAAATTTTTTTGGGGTTATGGCTCCCTTGGTACCCCTGTCTACGCCTATGTTCATACACTTTTTTTGCTATATTTCAAGTAGTTTTGTCCAAATTCTTGAACAAATTTACTAAATTCCTGTTCTATGCACATATCGCCACCAAAACGTGAAAATTTGCAAATTTTTCTGAACAGTTCACTTACTTTCTATGCAAGTCCCAGCGATGAGTACTCTGGTTGGAGATCCTGTTAACACCTTTGGCGAAGCCCTGTGCTCACTCTTCGGTGTGAAAAAAATGTTGTTTCTTACACTGGGCAAAAGTGCATTGCAGAGTTGCAGCTCCCGCAGCGTCAACAGATCTATAGACGTTACAATGATGTACAACATGAAATCAGTCTAACAGACGTACCGTGGTGTTCTGGTTCATCTAATTCATTTACATGCAAAAGTTAATATCCAGATACACAGATGCAGCGACTGAGTTTGCTAGAAAACTTTGGGGGGACAAACCTTTACTTTTAGCGCTTAGATGACGTCACCATGTTCACTCAACCGTAGTACAACCTTTTTGTAAAATTGGCAAAATGGGGGCAAATTATGGAAATGATATATTTTGGGTACCATGGCCCAAATGTCCCCCTGGCTGCGCCCATGGTGGTGGTACAGCAAGAGGTACTGTATAAGGTGCTATATCTAGCATTGCATATAATATGAAAACACATTCATTCTGAGAGGTTTGGCTTAAAAATAGACATAATTATGCTAAAAAATTGTGATAAACAATTCAAATTTGGTCAGTTCTGAAATAAAATGTACTGCCACTAAAAACCACAAGATCTCACTTGAACCTTAGAACCACTAAACCACATGGATCAAAAGATGAAATCAAAAACAAATTTCAAGATCTTTTGGTAAATACAGTACTAGCAGTGACAAGCGTGTTTTGTATATTGCAGGCTGCAGACCAGCGCAGGAATTCGACTCATAAGAACATGACACGAATTAGTAACATGATTGAGCGACATTTATGTACACAATGATTCAGTTAATTGAAATTAACTAATACAATTACAACAATCATGATAATTCAGTTTAAATAGTGAATCTGTATACTGTGTCTATAGATCATCCAGTGATAATGTCAATTTTTCTTATTTATTCCCTGGCTTTACGCTGTGGGTTTCCAACAGTAATGTAACCATGAAATTTGTCACACACACACATTTTTTATCACAAAATAATTGAGGGGACAAACGATATTGCGTCCTCACTGTCCAAAAGTTGGGAGACGTGTCCCCTCCGCACCCCTTAAACTCGGTCCCTGCACAAATGTGCATTTCAAATGCCAGACCAAAAAGATACTTTCGTCAGACTTGACCGGAGAAGCCTATAAAAGCTGTCACAGGATCTTCTTTTGCTATTTTATATGCTTTGTGGTCTACATTTTTAAACTTGACGTTGTTCTTTTGAATGATCTATTCAGTTTTGGTTACAAGTCAATGGAGAAATGTTGATAAAATAGTTTTGACACCAATGGAAACTATAATGTTAAACTTCCAGAATCACTTGTATCAGCCACGCTTAAATCACTTAACGTTGTCAAAGTAACTGATGAAAAGGTTTTCATCGAGAAGTGGTGACAGCTGTTCTATGCAAGTGTTCAAAGAAAAACTCATTTGATTTCTGCAAGGTTTCCGAAACGAGGAGGATGAATAACAAAGTTGCTGGTTCGATACCTGTCAATCCTGTTAAATAATCTCTTTTCAAATTTATTACATTTTTGGTGAAACACAGAACACAACAAAATATATTAAAAAGAAAAATAGCATTTGTCTGTGGAGAATTAGCTTTAAAACGCAAATCACCGAGCTGTTAAAATTATTAGCACTCTTTTTTGTGAAAATGTGTGTAGAGTACACTGAACAACATGGTCACGACTCAGCCTCTCTTTCAGAGAAGAGCATTTATAGATGAATGTTTTCAGTGGTTAAAAAATCTTTCTGAAGCAAAAGCTCCCATTGCTGTTAGAAGCAGCCACCATAGCACACATCTTCGTGGTATCAGTGAATCTCTGGCATTAATAAACCATCTTTTGCTTCTTAACTGAAGTTAAAAGCAAACGTGTTTGGAGCAAAATGTCTAAAATTGACCGCTGCTTGGAAGAACTTGCAGTTTTTTATGTTGGTTTTCCTGAAGTACTTGGAAAATTTGTAAAGTTTTGGTTGGGATAAACCAACGCAAAAAAACTTATTGCAGATGACACCAGCAAGTCAAAACGAAAATTCAGCTTTGCTTAAACCTTAACCCACATCAAATCTTCCACATTTACCTGTGGTAAATTTTGCATTTTGCTCTGTGTCGGAAAGAATATTGTCAAAATAGCAATTTTGCACATGTGCTTTCATGAGTGTGTGCTTTCAGAATTATAAAAATCAATACTTACGTGAGAAGTGAACCAGTCAGCGATGAAGAACAGCAGTGTGGGACATGTTCCATGAGGTGCTTTGTTAATGGATCGTTGTGTTAATAGCAACAAAACTTTCTTGATGTCCCGAAGCAAGTTCCACTAGCACTGCAGTAGACTGTCGGTGTTCACTTCCATTGTTTGTACATAGTTATAATAAAAAATAAAGCGACTGTTGTGTAATTACTGACGTGTTGTACTGCACTTTAACGCAATTAAGCTCAAGGCTTTAATCCAGTGGTTTTCAACCTGGGTCGCGATCTCCGTGGGGGTCGTTTGCCATTTTTTCTGGGGTCGCGAGAGCTTCTGATAAAAATTCATAATTTGGCTACTTCTAGATTTTACATTTCGTATATGTAACCACTTTTTGTCTTAGCAAAATTGATAGGATCACCTGACAGAAATGATAGCATACTTTTTCATTCAAAATTGTATTAAGTGTGATTATAACCATTACAAAGTTTTGAGTGTGATTATGACCATTACAGTACTGTTACGTTTGGCAACGCACGAATAACTTTGTGACGTAAGAATGTGCTGTATTTGTAAATTAGATATCTAATTGCGGTAGCTAACTTGGGAGTTATTTTGAGTTTCAATGAACTGTGGTGTGGAGTGATTTATTGAGAGATACGGTACGGGTATCTCTCAATGATGCTGCCATATGCATTAATTTCATAAATGAATCTTTGTTCAACAAGTGATATCGTACGTTGTTTTTTATTCATTGTAATTTTCTATTGTGCAAACACAACTGCATTTCATATGCCTTATTGGAAATTTTCGGAAGGGGGTCGTTAGGTTAAATTGGGTTGCAAAGTGGGTCGTTGCATGAAAAAGGTTGAACACCACTGCTTTAACCGGAAATGCAACTGAAGTGCTAAGTACAGCTTCGATGCGTTCCAAAGTCTTAACCAATTTCTCATTCTAAGGAAAGTTGCTGTAAACCACTTTTTCTCGAAAACAACAATTAAGTGCTTTCATGGATGTGCGTCTCCACACAAATTTGCTGCGTGTTTAGCTCTTGTTCTACCGTGTGACTCACTGCCTGTGAACTGAATCAGCGCTTCCCAACCAGCGAGTCGCGAAGCAATTGAATACGTTACAATTTTCCGGTATTTAACTGAAACGTTTCCTGAAAATTAGTTGATTTTCTATTGATTTGATGTTAACATATCTAGTGAGCAAGCTCAAGTTTCCCCTTTAACAGTAAATTGCATTTTGTTTTTTTCTCATATCTAAATTTTTTCGTTGTCACTTTATCGCAATGTTGCACAGAATAGGGGGTCCCACAAAAATTTACCACTAAAAGTGGGCCACAAGCTGTAAAAGGTTTGGAAGAACTGACCAAGATTATGTAAAGTACGCGGCTTACTGTGTAGTTGACATTTTCCCCCTCGTATTTAGTTTCCTCTCTTATAATGTGTTTAATTATGCTTTTGCATGTGTAGTTTACGTGGGTTACGAGTCACGACTGGTTGTTTGCAAATATATTTCACTACAGTAGACTTGTCTAGCATATGCTTCTCTAGGTAAATATACTTCTATGACTCTAACTTTGTGAATCTTTTGTAGTTAATCAGTTATTTCAAAAATGGATTTATAAATAAGTAGAGATTTGCCAATAAATAATACATTTTTTATTTTCTTTATTGTTTTGATGCACTGTTTATTGAACCTTTTCAAATTACGCCAAAAAGCATAAATATGTGGTGCCAGGAACTATTAAAGTACGCATAGTTGATGGGCTAGGCCTACATTTGTTGTACTCAGCACTGTGCTTTACAATATATTGATTACTGTCATTCAGCGGCGATCTTATCAGAGCCTTAGAACCAAACTGAGCTAATGCATACCGTAGTTGCTAGCGTCACAAAATGTGTTTAAAAGGTTTTAGTTTCAACAAAACCCTCTTTTTACAATCTGCGCAATGTGCTATCTTGATTTGAGTTTCTTTCAAAAGTCAAACATGGACTCATAGCTAGAAAAAATAACACACAAATAGTGATTAAAAAAAATAATGATTTAAAAAATTAAATCTTGAGCTATTTCGAAAACAACTGAATTGTTCTACATAATTTCATTTCAAACACTTTTTTGCTTTGCTTGTAATATATTTTTCAACACTTCTAAGTCATACTGTGTTCCAAGCATTCACAAGTCTTTGTTGCTTTTCGGCGGTGCATTTTCTTATTCGACATTATTAACGAGCCTGCCCAATGCGGTTGTGAGCGTACAAATTTTTCGCGGATGACGAATATGCACGGAGTGTGTGTATATTTGCAGTATCCACTGCTGTATAGGTACGCGCACATGCATAGGCTAACGCATGCGGATATGAGGTCGCGTATTTGGGCTTAAAACACAGGCGCGCTACTGTTCGTGGAAGAGAGGGAGTCGTGACAAGAAACCAATGATAAATTAATTGAATAACTCGTAGAAAATTTCCAAGCACGTTTATTAACTTTTCGAACAATCCATAATTTAGAGAAGCTGCTTATATTAGGCCAAGGAAGTAAATTAAGTTTAAATTCATTTGAGCAGGCTGACCCAAACATGCTGTATATTTTTAAGCGCTGCTTCGTCCGGCAAGTGATCTGAAGCGCCCATGCCAGCACAAATGTGCAAAGACGTCTGCATGACCTTTTCACAGCTTGCCGACCGTGAAAAATCCTAGTCACTGCTATAAATCGGACTTGAGCTGTTCGTCTCCACTTGAGCATAGCAATTGTTTTAACCTCGTACCATCAATATTAGTTTACTGATGGATTACAATAACAGTTTGCATTATAATTTGCTTCAACCGGTTGTTATAAAAAAGTACCTAACTCATCAAATCAAACTAGAACGGTTAACACAAAGTTGTATACGTTTTACATAGCCCATATATCTTAACGGTTAAAATGCTTAGAAAGTTAAAAAAATCAGCTAGTGGCAGGCTCCGACTTGAAAGTGATTTCGCGATATTTTATGAACATTGCTGCTTGAATAACTTCAAAGCACACTTGAACTGATATTAACAGAAGGTGACTTCGGGATGTACGGCAAAGAGTTTCTGCTATGAATATAAAAAGTATAATTATATTTCTTTCTATATGTCGGCTGACGGATTTCTGGGGTAAGTGCAAGCGACATATTATATCCTCTGACAGCGCAATCGAATTCGGCTTCGAAAAATTTGCGCAACTGCGAGTGGGTCAAAGCTGTTGATTGATCATTTACCCTCTCAGTTCGAAAACGTAGAGTTCCACCGCTTAATCGCAATTGGATATTTATCTCGAACGAAAATAAGTAAAATGTTCGTGCGAAGGAAAGCGTTCAACTGTTGCGTGAGGTATCCCAAGCCAAATATATCTCTGGACAAAGTTCATACATCTTCTTACTGACTGCGGAAATGCGTACCGTACTTCGATATGGCTTAGCAGTTTAGTCTGTTATATTTCTTGATTTTCATCGACTGTTTTTCTGCCGATGTAATTGTTCGTAAAGTATCAATCGCATATGCAGTGTAGGAGAGAACTTGGACAATGTTTTTGCGTTGTGTTTGGATCGTGAAATCCACTTGCCACACACGGTAATGCGGGTGGTCACTTATGTTTAAATTATATGCCATCCGTCATGGTCTTGTTTGTCGCTTGAAAAGACAAACATAGCTAAAGCCTGTTTCCCGCTACCTCGACGTTCGGTTTTATGTAGCACTGTTTGCTGGGATGAAGACAAACCAGGCACTAAGAGCAGAGCACACAGCGAGGACTTCCGTCGTTAAGTTATATGGAGGAAGATGGATCAGGTGATTGCAGAAATCACGTGTTTAACTCTCAAACAGGTCTACGGCGTGAGGAATCTCACACGGTAAGTGGGAAGAAGAGTGTTTGCCCAAGCTGTACAAACTAAAAAATGGGCGATATAGCATTGCAAATTGCATTTTTATGTGAGGCCTTCCGTTAATAAATTGGTTTTGTTGAGTGGCAGAACACCTTTTTGCAATTACCAATCGACACCTACTCTGTTTGAACCTCGGGGTTTTGACAAAAGGCTAGAAAGCGTTGCTGCCTTAAATTGAGACATTTTGTTTTTTGATAAAATTTCGATAATTTGGTTACTAACCGCCGCTTAGTTCGGGATAGGTTTTTAAAATTGGCACTACTGCTGTGTACGTCAACTGAAGACGTGGTCTAAACACACGCGGCTTATAGATTTGTTTCACACCTGGTTTTGCACATTAATTTCCTTCCAGTGCAGCTGTGGCCCGAAGCAAACATGTCACCAAATGAACAGCTACTACGTAAACAGCAGATCCGATTTGTGACCAGCACCGCTGTGAAGAACGCAAATTACACATCGAGCAGAAGCAGCGGCTGCAAAAATGGGCAATCTGTAACGGGAAATGAATTCTTTGCACGTTGCATTGGTGGTATCAGTTTTATCACGGTCGTGACTGATCAAACTCCATCGATAAAGCATAACTGAGCAGCATTTTACGTTTGGGCAGATGTGAGTAATATATTCACTGCAGTGCTGCGCGTGAAATCACGAAAACGTGATTTTCGAATTGTTCCCAAAAACTTTATACTGCGTTGGGTAGACAGAAAATTGAGCACACCGCATTTAACTGGTTGTTTCAGATATCTGCACTTTTTTCATATTTCTTTTATTTTGCAGGAACCTTAACTCTGCTTCAGTTTTTTTTGTATTGCTTTGTAAGTTTTAAAAACTGGACTTTTAAAGCATTTGTTTTTCGAAAGTTGATTCATTGTATTAAGGTCGTGTAGAAAGAAGCAACGTACATGGTGTCATTTGGGTGCAGTGATGTTGGACATACTGTTATATTCAAGAATGATCCGGCGGCAGCCAGTTTAGCAACAACACGATTCAGACGCAGGACAATTTCACGACGGGGATGATATCAATTTTAAAAAGACCTGTTGTGAAATTGTCCTGTTTTTATGAATTGTGGCATTGTCAATGTCATGACGCTGCATTGCTCAGTTACGGATTTGGTGCACAGTTAGATCGCCACTGAGCCATTGCAAAGCATTGTAGTTTTTTCATCACTGCCACGTTGTTCCACACATAATTTTTTCTTGTATCAGGTTTTCTTATATTTAAATCTCAACATATGTTTAGCAAGCAATAAATAACAAGGTGTCTGCACCACCGATCTCAACATTGTTTCGTTGAGGACAAAAATGTACAACTGATATTAACTAAACCAGGGTACTCTCCAGTATGTTCGGGACTGGAGAGTACCCTGGTTTGGTTAATATCACTTCTAAACAGTCGCAATCTGAAAGTAAACATGGTTATCACAGCCGCGTAAGTGGTTTGAAATTATGAAAAGCATAAGTTGTCTGTTTTTTTTCCAAAAGAAACATACGCTTGTGTAATAGCAATGACATCGCAATAATTGACAGGCCACAACCAATTGATTTGGACACTTTAACCACTGCTCATGGGTGACGATCCTAACCTTTCTCGTGACACCGTCCCCAAGCTATTGGTGCTGCGCAAAATTTGCACGTCTTCGTGGCGAACTTTTGTTCGGAATTGGACAACGACAGTCTGAGGGCAGCCCTGCAGTTCCTGTTGAAGATGTTTATGCTTAGCAAGCTTTAGCAAGCATTTTAAGAGATTTGCCTTTTCTCATCGGTCTCCTTGTGTTCCTCCACCTTTCCCATGCAAGCTTGTTCATCATCCTTCACAGTTTTCTCTTCTTTTCTTGCTCTTACCGAAATTTAGTTGCAAAGCAGCACATATTTTGTGTAGCTGCCATGGTGGGACTGTATTTTTGCATTAAGTGTCGTATATACTGTACTTTGATACTGTCTAATTGTGTGTGACGTCAATTTCAATCTTTGCTACAGTTTCTTGAGCAGAAATGTTGTGGGGAATAACTATTTTTTCGACGATCTACCTCAACTGATTGGTTTCGTTAGCATTTCACTGTGCAAAGGTTGTATTTAAAAAAGCTCGGGTTTCAAACTAATAATTGTTTCGAGGCTTAGCATCTTGCACAAAAATCTGAAAGTTGTATTTTCCGGTTAGGTCAACACTAGACGGTGATCGATATTATAAATCAGGTTTCTAGGTCTTGGTTTTGGAAATCATCCGTTTCCCACAGAATATATCAACAATTCAGCAATCTGGAAACTCAATCATTATTGCAGAGCCTTATTAGTTGCTATGTGGTCAAAAGAGATTTTCGATCGCAGTTTCATCAAATGACAACAAAACAAATCCCAAGAGCGGGGTGCAAATTTCACAAACCTGCAGAACCGACAGCAAAGTCAAAAAAGTACATTATGAGATCGTCACGGATTGAACCAACATTTTTCTTGATCATTCTGAAACCCCAGGACAGGATAGTCTTATCCTGACACGCAAGTACGAATGATCACCAGACGACCAGACTCAGGTTTCGTGCCTAGAACGGCAACTTTCTGCAAAAATCGCTTGCAAATCTTGCTACCAGCAACTGAGTAACATGATACTGACAGTCGACAGTGGCGCAGTCAAATAATATTTGTATGTAAAACAACTTGATGATGATTGTTACTCGGTAATTACTGATCTAATGTGTTTTCTTTCAATGTTTTGCTGGACAATCACGTGGGAAAAATATTTGGCAGCCGCTGACCAGCAATATTTAGCACAAAAAGACTGGCAGTTGCTTTTTCAAGCACCAAAGGAACATACTCGTATATGCTGTGAAACTGTAAAGTACATCTGAAACTGGAAGCCTGATTTTGCCTTTGCATGACAAATAGCCTGTTGGCAATATTCGCAGTGTACGTGTATGTGTACTTTTCTTGCCGTACACAATGCACTCATCCATGCGCAAGTTAAACGTTTACATGCCACTGGCACACCTTTCCGATATACAGCTTATTGGGTTTAGCTAATTTAAACTTAGTTATTCAATGAGAGCCACATCACAAACTGCATCTGACTTTGTCGCTGTGAAGTGATTTTACGATATCGTGACGGGCGTGTTACAACAAAAGCGCTTTTTCTGAAATAGCTCAGTATACAGAATAGTAACTTGAGCTATTTTTTCAAACCTGTTGATCGCAATTTGGAGCAATGCTAACTTTTTATCAGTTTTTTAAGGACAGTTGTTTACGACGTGGTTGGCAATCTCAGTACAATGATGCAATATCTTATTTTCATTATTTTAATTATGCGGGCGTTGTATTTTCATTAAAAAACATACCAATAAGAAGAAGTGAAGTTCTATGAATATTTTTAACAAAAGAACATTTTTAGGCCCAATCCAAGCAAAGGTCTGTCCACCTTTACCAATTTTTGGTTATCTGCCTTTTACTATAGCAGTGGTTCCAGCAAACTAGAACATGTCTCATTTATTTTAGCGCACAAATCTCGTTCAAACCTGTGGTATGGCTGCCGTCTGACCAACGTCCCATGACTGAAATTTGTTAAGCCATAACAGTGAGCTGCCCAGCACTTTCAGCAAAACTACACTAATGTGGCCCACCAAATCTAATTATTATTCATAACCTGGCGCGCTCAGCCGTAAGAACAGAGCATATGTCTGTCGCAAGCACATGAGGACAACACAACCCCGTCAACAATCTAAAGACCCATGAATGGATTCATAACATCCAACAAAATCATCGGACACTTCAAAGAGTGATGTTTGAGGATGCTACAATTTAGTCTCTGCTTTTGGCCTAGCATCAGGGCCCGGATTAAGTGGGGGGGCAACGGGGCAATTGCCCCGGGCCCTCCGCTCCAAGGGGGCCTCCCGTGATGACAAAAATTTGTTTTAAATAAAATATTCGTTTGAAAGATTGTGATTCACAAGCGATACAAGAATACAAATCTATATTCTGATGTTGCATTAAGTATATCAGTGTGGTCCATCTACAGGCCCGCGGGCCGCA
>Ga0210059_1012556_pt1 | contig 12776 bp, 9 predicted proteins | sample Ectturendosymbi2_FD_188042 | JGI IMG/M metagenome (GOLD analysis project Ga0210059, IMG submission 188042) | Ecteinascidia turbinata endosymbiont from Florida, USA - Sample 2 (SPAdes) (version 2) | ecosystem: Host-associated > Tunicates > Ascidians > Unclassified | place: Key West, Florida...
CCGAGGAGCCCCACGCACCCGTTGGTTCGACGTGGTCAAACGCGATCTTGACCAGCTCGGCCTCGACCCAGCCGCAATTGAACCCCTCGCGCAGGACCGCGATAAATGGCGGGTTCTCGTGAATCTGATTGGCTCAACGCACGACGCGCCGACGGGCGCTGTGCACGAGACACGATGATGATGATGATGATGAGTTAGAGGAAATGAAATAGTTTGATTGGCTCTTCGTTGAGTATTGAGTAAAGTTAGGTAAGAGTGAAAAAGATAAAAATAAACACATCTGAGCATTGAAATGTTGGCGTAGTGTTTTAATTTGAACAAAGTTCCACATAATTTAGAACGTTGTTTTGCCAACTTTTCCTATTTGAGGTTTCCAATTAAGGTTATCATCAGTTATAATGTCACAATATATTATGCTACTTTACTTGGCTGATTTTGCACCGAACAATAATTTGGAAGGAATTGGCACACTAACCGGGAAGGAAGGTGTTCTTTCTAGCAGACAACTACTACTAGCAATTGCACTGTCCAAGCAGAAATTCCTGCCTTTTTCGGCACGCGGCACCCTTGTCGTGCAATTGCAAGCTTTCGGCATCCCCATGCGATCTGCTACGACGTTTGAAGTATTTATTAAGTTTATTAAAAGGTTTGGCGGCATCTCTACTCAAGTTCATTCGCACCCTTTGGTGCCGGGACACCTACTTTAAAAACTACTGGTTGACAGTCAGAGATTTTGTGTTGCAGCCACCTCGGAAAGCAGGAACTATTTATCGTGTATGAAAAACTAAACACTCACGTTGGCAAACAACGCAAGCCATCCACGTCGAAGAGCCTGTCAAAGTAGCAATTCCGCTATGTGAACGCAGCAGCAAAATGCAAAACGCACATATCTCCTTGCTGCCATTCGTCAGTATATAGCAAGGAGGCGCATGCGGCTCTTCGCCCGGTTTCATGTGGCTCTTTGTACGTAATTACCATACGCCCCATTAAATAACGTGCATAGCAATAAATGGCTTGTAAATTTCTGTCATTGTCATGTTGGAGTGTGATATTTACAATAAATCTAGCTAAGCAAATGTATTAGTCTGAGTGAGTTAAGAGATGTGGTGGTCTTCATGTGTACCCATGCGATGTGGCTCTTTGCGGTAACACAATAAGAAATGTGGCTCTTGGTCTCCGACTGGTTTGCTACCCCTGGTATATAGGTTCGACTGTGGACTGCAGGTCTAATTCACGCGAAATTTGGCAATTTCCCCGATCACGTGAAGATTCTGAAGCAAAGCACTAGTTAAAGAAATGAAGTTAATTATTGCGGCTTAAAACTTGTTGTTTTAGCATTATTTGAGCAACCGAAATAATCAATAAGTTTCGAAAAACTGCATCGATTCAAATTTCGTTGTTTCAATCTCTGCAGACATGCTTATCAACAATGTAAATCATGAACAAATGATCTGAAACGTAAATGCGTTTTTGTGCAAAGTGATACGGTTAAAAGCTTTACGAGTCCTTCCCAGAAGCACTCAGAATGAAATGTATTGACAATCATCTCACGCTATGTTTTGACGAAAATAAATGGAGATTGTTCCTATCATCTCACGTTGCTAAGCCAGCAAAGGCGGACACACTACTTGAGCTTAAAGAGCTTTGCACTGCTCGTCAAACGTAATTGAACTTTCTGCTTGACGTTACTACAAAAGCCACGCAAGCATGAGATCAAGGACGAAAGCGTGTGTGGAATTTCTTGATTGGCATTGTTGCAGCAAACTTTTCCTTGAACAAATCTGAATTGATTAGCCATGTTAAAGCTTTGAACGTGAGCACTAAGTTCTACCTGCATTCATTTAAGTTATCGTTGCAATTTTGCATTTTTAACGGAAAACAACAAATCGATGCATATACGAATGACAGAAAATCAATCAAGTAACAGAGACTTAAATAAAATACAGTGTATCTTTGTTTAATCTTCTTTAACAACGCAGCAATATCAACCACATTATCAACTACGTGCTTCTGCATGATTCAAATTCAAATCTGAAATGAATGCTAATTTCAGCATATTCATATCTAGAAGTTTTATAAAGCTTAGATTTTTGAAATTCTACCAAGTTTTGCTAGAAACAAGCCTTGCAGCTTTACTTGCTGGCAAATTAAAAACTCATTTCAAGCTCATACTGAAAGGATCCTGCAAACCAAACAAAATCAAAGTTAAAAACAAACACCCATATGGGGAAATGTTTAAATCAAAAATAAGCTTTTTACTGCTTATGGTTTCTATGAATATTTTAGTTACCAGAAAGGTCTATGAACAAATGTCCAAGTTTTTCAACATAAACGGTACTTTTGCATTAGTTGAGGACGACACTTTGAATCTCTCCTCAACAAGGAAATGAAACCGACGAATTTCAGAAACATTCCTCAAAAATAAGTAACTTTAGGTTTTTGCCTCGACATGCGTATGAAAGGGCACTGTATTGCTTTTGTTGTGAAGACCGAATTACTGACTTCCCCGTCACAGGTGAAGTGACCGGTACAATACTGGTGGAGCATGTGTCTCTCATGTTAAAACACTGGCGTCAACTGGTAGGACCATCACAAACGTTTGAAACACTACTTTTTGCTTTCTAGCTTCATGCAGGGCGCTCGCACCAGGGGAAAAAGTAAAGCTTTGTGCGCGGTGTTGACAGTGATTCGACACATAAGTGTAAAGGGCAGGCAAATTTTTGGGGATGCTAAGAATTTTTGCCCGAAGTTCTTCAAATTGCCTGAAAAAGTTCTGTGCGGCAATGCAAATTTTCTTTCACAAAAATGAATGAAGACTTTTTCTAAGGTCACACACCATTTTGTGTGACCTCCAAAGAAGAGTTTTTTGGAGAAAAAATCAAATTCGGACATTTTCCTACAGTCAATCTCATTTATTATACAGTGAGGACGAAGGTGTCGAAACATCTGTGCCCGACGTTTCCGGGATTTTGCCCGGATTTTCGACAAATCAAAACTTTTGGGGGTGGGCTTGCACCTCCACATCCTACACCGCTAACTCGACACCACTGCAACATTCACTACACAGCCGATTAGCATATGTCGCAGTGTTCGTGAAGACGGGTTTTGGTGAGTACTCGCAACACCTGGGAGAGACGTAAAAAAACACAATGAAACGATCAATCATCTTGTTTGTCCAATTTAAGTATAGTGTGTCAGACTTTCATGCTTTTCAACACCAATTACTTTTTAAGAGCACATGAAAAACGCTGTCGCTTTGCATGCTACGAAAAGGTCCTATTGAAAAGAAGGCGAAAATGCTGCCATTCTCTCACAGGAAAATCACTAAGTTTCCGTAATTGACAGTTCTTATTTTAAAAAATACGTAATGGAAAATAATGCAACTGCTTGTACAGTAGTAGCACTCCCACAGAATATGTCGAAGATTTTGCATTAAACAATATAGAGCAACTTCAACTGAACAGTAACAGACATTTTACTATTTATTTTTAATTGCAACTTAAGTGCCGCCGGAGGTAAGAGACGTTTGGATAAGCTACGTCAGTTTTCCCAACCTTATTGGGCTAGCGGCACCCTAAAGAAATATAATTTGCGACACCCAGTGGCAAAGTCATAGCAATTGCTTTGGTGTTTGATGACATTTTGAAAATGCATTTTTAATGATATATAGAAAAGTGTATCAGCTCTCGCATCACTGAATATTGTAAATGGCACCCTGGGATGCCGCGCAACCCCGGTTGGGAGCCACTGGCCACGTGGTTTCGGTCAGCCATAAACCACACATAATGAGAATAATCCAAAACGTGTGAGAAAAATTCAAAACACTGACCACCATGCTTGAAGATTTAACCTAGTTTTATTAAGAGTCAGGTGAAGTTGGTATCTGTGCTACTAATCTGTCAAGATTCGGAATGAAAAGTGTCGAAGCGCATGGCTAAAGACGAAGAGAAAACTAATGCAAAGTTTGCTTTTAAATTACATGAAATACAATTTAAGAACTTTGTACGGAAGTCTTACAACCTACCCAGTGGTCATTTCAAAATATTACGAGAAGGTAAAGTCAAAAGTGCGCTCCAACACTGCGCTACTTGAGGATTTGCTAAAACGTTTAGATTTCCATTCAACTGCAATTACACGAATTACTTGGAAACTACTACACCTCTCAAACTTTTGAAATCATATACTGCATACAGAAAGTTTAGGAATTCTCAGCTATTTGTTCATTTTGAGAGGTTAGACCTAGTTATTCTCCTACCAAAATTAGAAACAGTAAAGTTTTACACTGCAGTGAAAATTTGTACAAATTACCACACAAATGCTGATTGATTTCCACGAAAATTCCCCAAAACCAAAAAATGTCGACTTCGCACCTTTCCCCAAAATTTATAAAAAGTTCTGTCAAATATCAGTTCATCATTCAGCTTATTTGCCGTGGTTTAACCTCACTTTACAAAATTTTGCCCAGCGAGTCTTAATTTAGCTCAACAAAGAGCGATTCTCAAATGCTTTGCAAAACGAATACGTCTTCCGTTTGGTACAGCTATGGTCAAAACCATGTCTTGTAACATCGTAGTGCAACGTTATCGTAGAAATACGCTACGAAGCCGTGGTTTACATTACCTTAGATTAATTCCATTAATTGCTAAAATCCGTTCTCCTTCTTTCAAGCCTGCTTGGTGTGAGGGAGATCCTGCAAAACATTTTGAAATAGCAATTCTCATTAGTAAAAGGGCGCACAAGACAAAACTGGAAATAAAGCAAAACCTTTCTCAAGATTTATGAGATACGCCTATGACACATGTGCAACTCTTCATCGATTAGCTTACATTTCAAACTAGGCTGCCACTAAAGCTTACATTTGCCCTCTTCATTTTAATAAAATAAAGCTCACTTTTTTGTTAACTTACTTGTAGATGCAATGTTTCATCTACACCAGTGTCTACAAACTTTAATGTTCTTTGAGTTCTGAAAGTAGCTACTCAATTTACTGCCATGTGTTCCACACCTGGAGGCAAATGTTTACAGCGACTTCTGATGGAACGGTTCCACAGCATAGTGGCTACTGGTCAGGGATCACGCAAGTCGTTAGAGTAAGAAAGCAGCCTTGAAAACAAATCTCTAATATTTGGTGGTTACGCAAAAAATAATATAACCCTTCACTGCCATAAATCTACCAACCAAAAGTTTACCGGTGTCTGTTTTCTTCCTGCAGCTGAAGTTTCGGCTTCAACCAGTTTAAAAAACTGTAGGTGATTCAGCAACCTTCCCACAATTTACTCTACTGTACAGTAACTATAAGTGTTACAAGCAAGGCCTGCATGTTTGATGAAAGGCATTAATTTGAATTTATAAACTATCTAGTGTTTTTAATGTGATCAACGAACAGGTGAAGCTAAACGTTCTGAACTTGATTGCCACATGCTCAGGCAATGCCTGGTAACTGATAGTCCAGATTTCTGTTCGCGCAGTGTTCAATTTGTCTGGGCAACACGTGCGATTATGAGCGCGGTTCAGATAACCAACATGACACTTCATCATCACAACTTCTCTACTTGCGTCAGAATACAATTTTGAAATCTTATATGCATCTGTTATTTTTGTTGTGAAACCCAAGCAAGGGTGAGTACTGAAGTCTGTGGGTTGTTTAGCGGTAAGTGCAAAAAAGCACACCTCAAAGCTGAAAGGTGAAAGTCCCGCAGTCAAGGTTCATTTGCCGGTCATCGAATAACATGTAAACTCAGTTACAAGGGTGTTCGTGCAGCATGGAGGTCTGGGAGTGCTGCTTTGTTTACCTTTCCCGCTCATTACAAATCAGTCAGCATCGCGTTCAAGTACGATTTTTATCATTTAAGTAAACATTTTAAAGTTCAAATTCGGATGATGTAAGGTAAAATCTGGTCACCGGCCCAACATGTAGATTACATAGAATATGTTTCCAGTGTGGGTTTTCAGCTGCGTTGTTGGCGTAAAGTAATCATTATGAAACCGAATGAAAGTAGGACGCTTGGCTAAGACCCCTTAGAAAAAAAGTAAAGATTATTTACTTTGCGTTGTGTTTTTCTAAATTCCGGATGCTTTTTGGCACAACTGACACGTGCGAGCCATTGCAACACGCTCTATTCGTTCGTTATCCAAAAACCATCCTAAAACTCCGCAGAAATTAAATGTTTGAAAACCAACTATTGACAGCTTTGCGTTTACAAGCTGGTATTTTCGACTGCAGGTCAGTGGAGCCTAAAGACTTTGGTCATTTTCGTCAATGTAGAAAACGATCGAAGCTAATTTTTCTTCAACACATCGCTTTTTGATGGACGTTGCAGTACATTTTGCGAGTGGTGTGTTGACTTTGAATGCTCAATGCTCAAGTGCAATCGATGGAACACGGCTTCCAAGCGATGCTGCTGACTCGCGATTTGTGGGCTCAAAACAAAGAGGAGGTCATTCAAGTCAAGCAGTTTTCCCATGGCAGCAACCTCTCGCTTATCGTCCATGCAGTGGGAGTCGACTGCACTGGGTGAAACTTGCAAAAACATAGTCTTGCTTTGCAGTAACGTGGTGAATAAAAATTGGGACAAGATGACAGAAAAACTTGAAAATCAGTTATCTGGCGTTTCTTGCACGGCAAACAGAAGAGAGATCAATATCTTCCTGAATGTACGGTAAATGTCAAGTAACACATTTGCATCACTAAACTTTTTTATACGAAGGACAAGAATGATGCTGGTAAGACTGGCACAAACTGCGCGAAATCTAGGATTGGGGAATGCGGAGCTCTACTGACTTGTCCGTCAGAAGAGAAATACTGTACACTAAGATGCTTCTTTGAACAAGCTATTGTGACGATAACAACTTGCACAAGGGTGCTGTTAACGAGAGATCTGATAAAAAGTTTGTCACGTCATGAAACCTTGTTTACCGACCGACGTTCCTGATTTTCCAGTGTTTACCGATAACCTACTTTTCAAGCAAATAGCGGATGATCTGCCTGAGTTAATGAAAATTTAATTTTTTATACGATTTTCAAACAATTTCTGAGCAGACACTAGCGCAATGTTAAAGATGGTCGATTTTCAGATTTTTGTCTTCAGTGCCATTGCTCCCGCAAGCGTTAAAGTGTCGTACAGATATAGGCGTAGCCAGGGGGGTCAAAGGGGCCATGCCCCCCAAAAATGTTTAGAACATATAGTAATTTTGTGGTTTGAGAGGCATTTTTCCAAACAAAATAGTTATTCGCCTAAAATCAAGCATTTTGGCCCTCCAATTATGTGTCCCCAAAATTTTTGGGCTGGCTACGCCACTGCGTACAGAACACGATCAATCTGAAGATGCATACCCAGTGGAACACAAACAAATTTATAACGAGTACGACGCTAAAATAGGAAAACCCATACTCTAGTCTAAAGCAGTTGTTCTCAACTTTTTTAGGATCTCGTATCACTTGGGGACCCCGTATTGTCAATGCGTACCACTTCAGTAAAAGACCACAACTAAATTTTTGTTTATCTTCCACCAATTGGCCGATGCGTGGCGTAACTTTGCTAACAGTGCATCGAAAGTCATAAAGTTACGAAACAATAGGAAGAGCAGGCTACAGAAGAGTTTATTTACAGTATTTAGAAACAAAGCGTGAAGCGCAAAGAAAGCTGTGAATCCAGTTTTTTGTGAAAAAATGGAAGTTACTCGCGTACCACCTGGGAGACCTACGCGTACCACAGGTTGGGAACCCATGCTCTAAAGTGTGTAATGAAGGCACGAAGTTAAAAAACGCGTTCATGTGAATCTAAAAGTGGTGGCCGCAGTACTAAAAATTGGTTACGTAAATGTTAAAAATATGACAGTTAAAATTTGTTAGTTTGCTACTAGCTTTCCGCTTGATTTTTTCTGCATTTCTAACAACCTTTGACTTAAATAAAAAGCTTCTACAGAGAACGTATTTGTCATGGAACGATTTTTGTTATGCAACGTTGAACGTTTTCAAATACAGTAAAGCAAGCTTTTGTATGAACGCCTTAATATTGACAGATTAATCGAATGACATATGATCTGAGCTGAGGCAGAACTAAGTGCAACATTTAGTTCACACAACAATGTTACATGCTCATATTTAATTTTGTCTTCCCACCGCCATTGCAGATGAGTACATTTACAACCGCGCCGGAAATTGAACTTTGACCTTCTGCACGGTATGGTTGTGGACAGTATTGGAAACGCTTTCAAGGCCGATATGCGTCCAGTTGTAAAACGAATATTTGAAACTGATTGATTGATTTATTGTTTCATATGACTCAGTTTAAGAAACAGAAACAATACAAAGAGCCACCATGCTAAAAATAACCAATTGTCAGTGGACATTGGAATAAATGAAGACACAATGGCAAAATAACAGATCAATGTGAACAAAGAGTGTGACTGTGTCACATAGGATAGGTGAAGGACCATGGCGGTCATCTAGTCAAACAACCCCGTTTATGACTTTTTGACAAGTGTTGAAAAACAACAGTTGGAAATAAAATAAGCACAGTTGAAATGCACCCGTGTGGAAAAATATGCAGCCATTTTAAAGTGTTGCTTTTTGTTGCAATATTAAACAATCTTCATCACAGGTGAAATTCAAATTTTTTGCTTTCTTAAGCGTTGACTACAAAACAAGAGCTTTTATATTCTGCTCAAAGGCGCTGCGAGCGCTGCACAGGTAACAGAACCTACGTCATTGTGCTGTTGACGGAAAAGAAGCCCAACCTTTATCCGAACATGACAATATATTTTTGGTTCGCGGCTATGGGTTCGCGCACAGCTGTAGTAACAACAGCTCATCAATGTGTAAGCGCACAGCAGGTAATGATATGTGCTGCGTATTTTATTACAGGGTAAAAGGCACTAGATATGAGCTTTTGCCAAGATCGAAAGCAAAGAAAGCGTGAGCAGACAGCAAATCAGCATACTGCAACATACAAATATAGCTTTTCGCACAAGAAGTGGACATTTCCTGTCGTGTCGGCGCTAATTTTTCCGTAACTCACACACCCACAGCAACAAAACGAAGAGGTGCTCACTCAGTTACAACCGCATCTTACACTTCCCACGCGATCGTGCGTCACTGGTATCAATTATTGCCCAACCGATAAAAGTCAATTTAATTCTGAAGGCAACCGCGTGGCTACATTTGAACGAACAAGTGCATAACAACGGTTCTGACCACGTCTTCGTAACGCACCTTATTTCTAATGCCAGCATTCTTAAACCTTACCTTAACCTTAAACCTTAAACTTAAGCAGCACACGAAGAACTGCGTTGCGAAGATCAACAAAAACATGCAAATAAAATTCCAGTGAAACGTCCGTCGGTCAGCGCGTTTCAACGGTGCCGCCAGTAATTAGAGCAAGAAAAAAATTTAAAGATGTACCAGTACACATAACTTAAGATCACGAGCTTGCAAGCATGGTTTCAGGTGCCAAGAAAGAGAACAAACACTACTGCCTGGGATTAGATAGGTATGGTGCATACTGTATAGCAGTTCCAGTGCGAAAGGGCAAGATTGGTTAAAGCTGGGCAGCATGTCCTGACAAAATGCTAACTTTATGCGTAAGAACAAGCATCAACGCAAAGCATGAAGAAAAAGCATTGTTTTGTTAAAGAACATTTTGGTTGAGCCCACACGATGTTCGCATTATTTTTTCATCTGAGCAAAACTGCTAATCTCACTCTGACGTCATTACGCAACACACTCAAACATGCCTCTTTGCTCTGCGTTTACTTTCAAGTTGACCACTAATGTTTCGGCAACTTCCTATTGAAGTACCAAAATGACGTAGGGCACAATAACGCTCTGGTGAGGGCACACACATAGATTTTTTAACGCGTTGCACCCAACTCTTTACAGTCTAATTTGAGTCTCTAGCAACCTGTATTTTTCTCTAATATTCATTTCTATTTCTGTGTATAAGTGAAACTAGAATTTTGTAAAGGTATGCCTAAACTTTTTCGTGCATCCATTCAATTTTCCTGAATGCAAGCGAGGATCGAACAACAATAAAATTTAAATCGGACGTCGCGGAATTAACAGAGTCTGCAAATCACTTGGGAGAGCTACAGTACTTTGTAGCTTATTCAGTTTGTTTGCAATAACCATACTTTGGCCTGTCATCGACAATATGACATTACGCATTGAAGAAACGACGAAGTTAGTTATACTGGATCGGTTGGAGAAAAGCATTAAAACTCAGAAATTTAGAAAGCAAGACAATACCAAACACTAAACAATTACTTAGCAGCAGAAATTGATCTTTATACCAATCAACAGCAACAGTTTATACGGCTGCTTGCTTCTGCTTAAAAGCATGGCAGAAAAATTCAAATACTGTACCATGTCAACGATTAGATTACCTGTTAGATAATCGAAGCCCTAGATTTTTAACTTGGCCAACGCAAATGGTTTTATTGTTAGCGAGCTCTGAAAACAACTAATTTATAAAGATGATCCTCACCATCGAACCATGAAGTACACTACAACTCGACAGAATGTAGCGTTTCAAATACAACATTTAGCAGTGAGGAAACATTAATTTCGTACCAGTGAGTTAGGGAAGTTGAACTGCAATACTTATCAAAAGCATAAACATGAAGTTTAAAGGTTATCGGCTAGAAATGCTGCTGCGATCACTCAAATGCTACGAGTGTTTGACACGCACGGTAATGCAACTTTGGTAAGTGAAACACTGTAACCATTACAGCTTCGCCTCGTACAAGTATTTGCATCGTTTCTGCGTCAAACAATCATTCTCGCTGCCTTGAAAACACGTTTTCCTCAGAAGTAATCGTAAAATACTGAAAATCAAGAATGTACTCTTTCGTTCAAACATAACCACGCGACTGCCTTTTGATTTTGCGTTTGAAACACTACGGTTTGCCGTATCAGCAATCTCAATATCCTGTTTGCCATCTCAAAGTGTCTCCTCTAGCACGGTCTACTGTACATCGACCCCACGATACACATCAACACTTCAGATGTTCAGGACCAGTGACTGACTTCCGTTGGCAACAGCGGCGTTCCGTTAAACTTGACCCTCAGAACGTGAGTTCCTTGACTTTTATGTACTACACACGCTTTTTCGCCAAGGTAGCAGTCGTCCGAAACTGTTTCAGTGAACGCAGTAACGTAAAACGAACGACAGCTTTGTGTCACGTCATCTTCCCGACAAGGTGACCCCAACACCTGTGATTAGCAATGCGCACGATGACGTATACTGCGTTGCAGTGGCCCGTACTGGTAGTTGGCCGGTTCCGGTTAAATAACAGCCAAACTACTAAATTTTTCTGTTGAAGCGCAGCCAGTTGAGTTTCACGGATAGTCTGCGAGGCAGAAAGAGGCAGATACGAAGGAACACTTCTGGATGAAGTTACAAAGGTTGTGTTTTTTTACGGCAATAGGGTCTTAAGTTCTCCGAATCATTTAAACCGACAACAGAGCGGGTGTAATCGTGTTGCACTGAGCAAGCACAGTGCTTGCTTCGCCATGTATGTGCATCGCTACAATGTTCTCAGCGTAAAAAGCGTTTCGTCTGCAGCGATTTCAAAGTAAATAAAGCAAGAAGCGGTTCATTGGTGTCCAGTCGGAAAAATTTGCTTGAAAACGAGCGAGCTGCTTTCGTCACAGCCTTGAACCGTGAAATGCTTGGATGTCAATACATTCAATGGCGTTTTTCCGTAACGCGAAGTACAATACTTTGCGCGTAAACTGCGTAATCAACTGTATATGAGCAACGGTTTGAAGCTTAGCAAAAGCGGGTTGTGAAGTTTTAACGCTTACCTCAAAAAATGCCTGGGAAGTTACTTTTCACAAAACGTTTTTTTTCATATGTTGCAGTTACAAAAATATATAACATATGTGTATGAGGCACAAGTTTCGGAAAAAGGAAGATGGAAGGAGTTCTTGAAACCAAGCAAAAGATAGTTCTTCACGTATCCATATGCGACAGTATACATTTTGGGCAAACTGCTTTATGTTCTTGGATATTACAAGAAAGCGGCTTTATGTGTAAATGCAATATATTAAGTAAAGCATGTTTCCGATAACCAAAAAAGTTTTTCACATCTTTCCAAATTACTTTAAGAACTTCATGAGCCTCTCTACAGGGGCGGATCCAGTCAGTAAGGTGGGGGAGGGGGCGATTTCAGTAATATTTGGTAGTCAAGTCTCATAACGGCTTCGCTACTGTAAGAGGGTTGAAGTATATTTCATAATACTGCTGTGACAAAACAACGGGGGAAAAAATGGCCTTATATCGCGAACTTTGTTTTTTTGTGGTGAATAAAGTAACTTTCGTAGGTTTTAGGGGGGCGATCGCCCCCCCTAGATCCTCCCCTGCCTCTCTAGTTATCAGTTTGAGCTTATCTTATGTCATGCACATAAAACTTTTTTTCATTGTAGAACGGATATACGTTTTGATTGTTTTTGGGGGGTGGAATTCCGAAGATATTAGCATTTTATCAATACACATACACGGTAAATTACTGCCCTGTTTGTACATTACATCGTCCCAGCTTATTAGTCACATTTTGCAAATGAAGTCCGGGCATTATAACAAAACATTTGTGATCATCTGCCGCAGGGGTCTCCAAACTTTTTTGTTCGAGGGCCACATAAGCTGTTACTCAACAGTCCGAGGGCCACATAAGCTGTTACTCAACAGTCCGAGGGCCGGACATCGTACAAAATGTGATTGTTTCAGGAAATGTTTCTGCCAAATCAACAAATTTTCCTTTGTTATATTGTTTTT
>Ga0210059_1012557_pt1 | contig 12774 bp, 5 predicted proteins | sample Ectturendosymbi2_FD_188042 | JGI IMG/M metagenome (GOLD analysis project Ga0210059, IMG submission 188042) | Ecteinascidia turbinata endosymbiont from Florida, USA - Sample 2 (SPAdes) (version 2) | ecosystem: Host-associated > Tunicates > Ascidians > Unclassified | place: Key West, Florida...
CGTCACCTCTGGTTTTTACCAATGGTGGGCGAACTGCGGGTCGCTGACATATTTTGTGTGGCTCTTCTAGGTGAATAGCAATATCTCAAATTGCCTTACATTTAACGTTTGTTTCATTTATCAATGTGTTTACACAAGTTCGTGAAGTTAGCCACCAGCAGTGTCCCTATAAGAAAACTTTACATTGAGCAAATGTTTGTTTTGGTGTGCATGCGATTTCACAACCATGTGGACGCACAACCAGTGAAACGTTTCGAGACAGCTATGCGATGTATATACAGTACGATGTCAAATTTGGAATGTTGCAAGTGCACAAGAATGAGATTTCACTGCGCAAATGCTCTGGTGCTTTTGCGCAGTTGCGCACCTCAGAGGGAACAGTGGTCATCAGAGAGTCTGCGCGACATGATAACGACTGTGAACCTAAATCGCACGTTAGGCTACTAAGTTCCCAGAAGAAAATTAAAATTTTTCAAAGACACATATCGTCGAAAGCATTCTTTCCTTTTCCGAATGTCAGAATTGAGAACGACTGTTTTTCGCGAAGAGGCAATTGCAGTACCACAAAGTGGAACGATACTTAAATAAATTGTAAGACTACTGGAGGAGTTCCAAGCCAGATTTGACCATTTCCAAGAGTTAAACCATGCTTAGCATTCCTTGTAAATCCATTCAGTGGTAATATATCAGTGATGGGTGTCCAATTCGCTAACCGTTTGTTACAAACTTGTCTGCTGTAGAAATGAAACTGACTGAAATGCAAGACAATCTGGGTCAAAAAAAAGTTTAGTCAATGCCACTCCACACTTAATTTTTAGCGACAGGTTCTCGAAAGTAAATGGCTAGAATTTAAAATACCAAGTGTATAACTCATTTTTGCGTATAGCACAGCATGTTGCTGTGAATGTTTTTTCTCTATAATGAAGTTCGTAAAATCAAACCATCGTGCAACCCTAAAAAATAAACACTTAGGAGAATTAATTTGCACAGCTTTAACAACGTACTGTCCAGAGTTTCGGGGACTAGAAAATCAAACAAAAACTTAAAAGTGACAATTGCTGTACATCAATTGATGGAAAACTTGCTTTCTTTACCATATTTGCAATGACATTACAAACTGGTTTTGCGGCTCGCTGGTGTATTTGGTTTTCTGCAAATGACTCTTCTAGTGAACAAGTTTGCCCACCCCTGGTTTGTACTATGTGTAAACAAACATGATTGAAAAGAAGCATTGCTGCCAACAAAACGCATTTTATGCAACTAATGCTCCCTCTAAACGTGCGCAAATGCGCAGCACCACCAGACCATTTGCGTAGTGAAATCCCATCTCGCCCACTTGCAACATTCCAAATCATTGGAAAAGCACGAAAACAAGACGCTATTTGAATTAAATGTGTAGTTTGTTCATATTTTCGATAGATTTTACACTTGTTCTAAAAATTCACAAAGTTTATAATTCATTTAGAACTCTGCTAACTCAACCTTAAAAAATACATGCTCTCTAAAACAAACTGTAAAGTTTTTGAAGCTCACTGTACGGTTTTCGTACAAGGAAAACACTGTATGCAACTGTTGCCGTAACACTGAACATTTTCTGTTTTATACGTCCATTTGCGTTGCATCGCCAACAACCTGAAAAAGATAAGCAAAATGTCGACTTTGCCCCCCCCCCATGGAAAAATTTATGCGGACGCCCCTGGAAGTACACAACACCGTAGCCCGCATATGCCTTCCTAGGCTTGATCATAAGGTCTTACCACCGTTGCCTGAGTATGATGACTTTATCACAGGGCCCATTTCAGCCTTGCCTCGGGCCTCCCCAACCCTAACTTCACCACTGCAGTCGTGGCCTTAATGAACATCGTAGATTTTTGCTCAGTTCTGAAACCAAATGCGTGAATATAGCGGTGATATACGACGTATATGCCTTGAAGTTCAAATTTCGACTAAGAAACAATAAAGTTTCCAAATGTACTTTTATTACGCCGTAGTCCCTGTTTACCAACAATATCATTCATTTTGAATGTATTGTGACGGTTCAATCACAATTCACAATTATGTTGGAGGCTTAAGGTTTCCACCAATGATTTCCCCTTGACTTGCCGGCAAGTAAAATTTAAGTCTTGTCAAGTAATCAGAATCCTACCTGTGCATGTAGTCTCAAAGTCTCTCAACTTTCATCTGATGTTAATTGTTACCCAATCCTACAGTAAATAATTTAAAATCATTCAACTGCAACGGGAAGCGTTAGCAGCTAAATCTAACGCAAATTACATATGCTTTTTTTAAAGTGCTGCATTGTCACTGCCGTTACTACAGGTAGCTTGCAATCTGTCTTCTCGATGAAGCGCATGTGAATAAACTGAAATTAAATTTAATGCTTCCCATTAGGGCTTCAAATACCGCAGACAAGTTACTGTGTTTTCTAGAAGACCGTGATTTGTCCAAATTTAATTACGTGCAGTACAAAGGTATTTTTGCATTCAGCTGGACGTTGTGTTTAAGCATTGTAGTTTGTGGTTAAGATGTCATAGAGCCGAGGTATCCAAACTGTATAATCACCTCACGTGACTTGTCCTTCTCACCACACGTGACTTGTCCTTCCTTCGAACTATTGCGTAATAGTTTATGTAGTCCTGTGACAAAAAAATAAAGTTTGGAGAGCCATGTCTCAGAGCAAAGTTGCTACTCGGCTTTGATTGAACGTGTGTTGTTGGACACAGGCTTTTTTAAGGTGTAACCGTGCTTACAGCAAAGATATTTTTAGAGACTGCAACCTTTCATTTGAGTACCGAGGCTGTCGTAAAGCAAGATTTCAGTGTATTTTGATCATACGTGTACGGGAAGGCATTTTACTGGGGAGGCGGAAATAATTGCTCTGAAAATAACAATTTGCTCTAAAGATAAAGAATTTTCCCTGAAACTAACTTTTTAAGTTTAATCCGAATTGCCCTGAAAAAAAGAGTTTACCCTGAGATTTTTCACTGTATTGAATATATTTTTTAATATTCAGGATATTTGAGCAACGTGCGCTTGCTCTGAAAACAGCCCGTGGGGGCTGCCGCTTTCCCTCCACGTACTTCTATAGTTTTGATGGTGGTAATAACGTGAGTTTCTACTGCATTTTAAGAAACCGCTGGAAAAAGACTGTTTCGGTCTCTTAAAACTTGTAAACACTGAGTGTATACATCAGAAGCGTGCAAATATAAAAAGCGCGATCGTAATGGCGCCCACGACAACATCCTGCTCAACTGCGAAACGCATATTGCAGATCGTACTCTGTATCATCGATATTTTCACAAGCACTTGTGCAGGAAGGTTTTTCGAGCAAATGATGGCTTTGCTAAAGTACAAGCTTGGAACTTCACCAACAAAACTTTCAAAACTTGTTAATTTGTTAAGAAAGCGGTCTTTTCATTTGCCGCCTTAAAATCTCAACACAATTGTTCAGGCAAAAAACGCCAGACAAATATGCGTTTTATAGATGATGCTTCAAAAATGAGGGGCACATTAAATATTTAAATGTTGCGACTCGGTTGTTGTTTGCCCCCCTATCAAAGTATCGGGCCACGACCTGTGTGAGCCCAGCTTCGTCATTTTCTGCATTCTGCGCGTTAACGTAGGTTACACACGAATACTGTTTAGCTTTGGTTATTTACAGGGTTGCCAGATCTACTTTTTGCTAAGGGGACAAATCTAGTCTAGAAAGAGCCAAAAAAAGCCAAATTCTAAGACAAGGGGCCATAAAAGGGACAACCATTTTTTCCAAATTTATCAGCAGTTACAAAGTCCTATGAACCCATACTTAGCGATTGATTGAATGGCAATGTTCCTCGATCACAAATGTGGCGCAGCAGCAAAACAAGTACGTGATGAAAGATCGTAAGAGAACAATTTAATTTCCATGTGTAGCAATAAACTGAGATAAATTTACCATCCTCGATAAGTGCTAATGCGATCAACAACAATATCTGAATAAAACCAACCAACACTTGCACCACCTGAATAACAGCAAGTTAGGTAATGTAACAATTCTCGCTGCTACCGCTACAACTGCAGCAAGTAACAGCTAACAGGTATTCTGATGGACTTACTTTCACACTAACTCAGAAAATCTAAGGATCCTAACAAAATGTAATCAAAAACCTTCAAAATATTGGAATTTCGTGAAAATCTGCAAAGAATTAGTCATAAAAGTGAAAAAATATGGTTTCTCAGACAGGACCCTGGGTGCTCAGATCTGATTCTTGCAAGGGGCCAGTCTATCCTGGAAAAGGGTCAATCGAAAATTTTGGAGCCGGCAAGTGTTATTTAGGACCAGATTTCTGAAATGTGGCCCCAAAAGGGCCAACCTGGCAACCCTGGTTATACATAGTGCAGTTCCAAAAAACGCATTGCCAACTCTGACGTTTTTTAAGCGCCAAAAGACCAAATGATGGACCGAGTTTTTCGTCCTTGGATCGGCAACGGACTGTTGCTGAGCAGTGGAAAGAAATGGCAGCGGAATCGTCACCTCATTACGCCAGCCTTTCATTTCAGCGTTCTGAAAGGGTCGGTCGGTTTATCTGTGCAATGCAGAAGAACCAAATGATGTGTTTCGTTCTATCGTTTTGTTTTTTTGCCAGATACGTGAAAGAGTTTAACGAATGCGCCAAAACTTTGCTCGAAAAATGGGAAGAAAAACTGGACACGCCCATCGAGGTGTCTTCTGACATCGGCCTTATGACTTTGGACACGACCATGAGATGCGCCATGTCGCAGAAAACAAACTGCCAGCAAATGAGGTACGCTCGGAAACAAGTAAGGGTATTTTTGTCATGGATGAAGGGGGTTGTGAACCGTGTGCTGTGATTGCGAAACGACGTTTTCAGTGAGAGACAAAATATCTAAAAATCTTTAGGAATAATATGAAGACTTATTTCTTGTATTCACATAAAGAACTTAAACCTTTTCCACGTTGCACTAAGACTGTTGCTGTAGAGGCCTCATTGAATCGAACTTACCCGTTTTTCAAAATCTCCTTTTGTCATTCTCAAAACCTGTTGCAAGTGAAACATTAGGCAAATTTGACAACACTCCTATTCTTCGTGTCCAACGTCACAACCGTCCAGTCTTGAAACACAGTGCAGAGAAAATACCTGCTTGGTCTCTATCCGCGTTGCATCATTGCTTCCAAGAGCATGCTTGCAACCATTGGCGTTGTTAATCTCACCACAATCGATAGCAGTATCGACCGTATGACTTACGCTTGCTGCGTGTGAATGGGAATAAAAGTTCCGAAATGCGATAGACATGCTAAATGGTTTTACCCCAGGACCCTGTGGCAGGTCTGGCCGCGTGCCGCATGCGGCTGTTTGTTCGTTTTCATGCTGCTCGCGCGTAATTACAGTATTTATTCGTGTATAATTCGCAAAGTCTTGTACCAGTTGTTCACCTTGAAAATCGGGGTGCGACTTGCAACTTACACACGCATTGCGTGAAAGCGTGCTTGGTGGCTTGTGCAAGCACGTACACGCGCGAGAACAATTGCGCGACACATGTGTGAGCAAAGGCGTGTGTGTGAGTGTGCAAGAGATGGGGTGATGTTAATATGTGCCCGTGTGTATGATGTGGCTCTTTGCGGTAACACAATGAGAAATGTGGCTCTTGGTCTCTGACTGGTTGGCCACCCCTGCCCTATGGGATATGCAACATTTCTCTGTTCGCACAATCACCTTTATTTGAAGTTCTCAGCTGGACTATCAAGAAATATAAATTAATTGCAACAGGGATGCAGACGAAAATCCCGTAGCTGCAATGAAAATCTTATCCTCCTGTCGCAGTTAACCCATTAGGCAAAGTGCCTTTGGCATGGAAGTAGAGGCAGATCGCTTGATTCAGGATAAGTACGGAATCCTTCATTTCGTTCTTGACGCAGGACATATTGAAGTGTGACAGCATTTCTTTGCACAAGATATTGAAACGTGACAGCATTTCTTTGCACAAGATATTGAAGCGTGACAGCATTTCTTTGCACAAGATCTTTAAACGTGAATAGTTTCGCGTCATCCGATATTTCTTGTCGACAAGCGTGCCCATTTGTATTTCTTCAATGTTAGTTCAACTTCGACTAAGGAAGAGACTTGGTATTTTCTACTAAAACTTGTAGCAGTGATTAGTCGATGAACTCCTGTATGGAAGTTTGCATTGTTGAGTATTATTAACTGTGCTTTCATTGACCGCCTGCTTTCATGTGTTTCGAATACACATTTGTTGTATTGCAGTGGTAAACACCCTTATATTGAAGCCGTTCAAGAAATGAAAGGTATAGGCGTCGAACGGTTTTTCAAGCCGTGGCTTTTGGTGGACTTCATTTTCTGGAGAACTGATTACGGCAAACGCTTCAAAAAAGCAGCTGATGTTGTCCATCGATACGCTGAGCAAGTGAGTGAGTTGCAGAGAATCATCCGTAACCAGCTGTGAAATGCGGAGCTGTAGTAGCAGCATACTGTTACACTGCTGTGCAGCATGGGATGTTGGTCGACATATTTCGTTGTGCAGATACGCTTTGTTTAACATGTAAACGAGGATAGTCAAATGTCAATTTCAAGGAAAATATTTTTATCTCCAATCATTTCCAGCGTCATTGAATGAGGGTAGCTGTGAAAGGGCATCATGCCACTTTTCACAAATATATTATGTTTCGTTGCATTCCAGCTACACCTACAGAGCAGGCCCTTTAAGGACCGCAAAAGACGATATATCGTCAAAGACTAATTCAGGAATAACTCGCCAGCCGCTAGAGGGGTGTTCAAACCTTCTACGGATTCGGCAAGTCTTCTAGTTAGATTTAAAAAAAAATTTCATTTAGCTTGAGGTATTCTGTGGGTGACGTCATAATGGAGCATGTTTTGGAGCCTTTTTTGGCTGAAGTTACCTGGCCCTGGGCGCCAACCGAACGAGCAATTTTTGGCTCAAGTTTTTTTTTTGGAAGCTAGGGCTATCGTCCGAGTCTTTAGAGCCATTCATTGGTTTTCTAGCAAATCTGGAGCCAAGGTTATGTCTCAAAAACCAAAAATTGATAAAAATTATAGTCCCGCAAGCGCTAACCCTGGGTATATTATACCCATAGCCATAACTCGCCAGCTGAATGAGCTAGAGAGCTGTTGAAACCATTTAGAGACTCGCGAAGTCTTGCAGTTTAGAATTTTAAAAAAGTTACGTTTTGGATGTCGGGTTTTTTCTTTATGCTTACATGATGAGAGTCAGGGTCGCAACCAACTGATATTTTCGGGGGTGGCAAAATGATGTAAGTTGTTGCAGCACCTAACAAATACATAGGTTTGTGAAAATTTCGGGAGGGGGGGGGCAATTGCCCGATTGCTCCCCCTCTGGTTGCGAGCCTGATGAGAGCATGTTTATGCATATTATGTTTACATTCCGATGAGGTCATCATCCCGTGGGAGCCGACCAAACAAGCCGATATCGTGGCTCAAAGTTGTATTGGATTCTAGGCTATGATACGAGTCTTCAGAGGGGTTGACGGACTTTATACCGTTTCTGGCTCCAAAATTATTGCCAAATTTCCGGAAATTACTTAGGGAGATCCTCGCTAATTCCGTAGGGAATTACTGAAATATTTGGAATTTTTTGGCACTAGAAACGCTAGAAATTCGATCAAGGGCACTAAGGGCTCGTATTATAGCCTAGAATCCAAACAAACTTTGATCCACTAAGCCGGCTAATTGGATCGGCGATGACGTCATTCAAAAAACTGCAAAACATGCCCCAATCTTTACGTCATCGATCAAAAACACCCAAATCCAAAACTTAATTTTTTTTCATTCTGAAGTACAAGACTTCACGAGTCGTTAAAGGAGTTGAATAGCTCTCTAGCTCAATCTGCTGCTCAGTTATGCCCAGCCAAATTTTGCCCTGAGAGGGCAAATCATACCTTTCGTGCAACTTTCTGATTTTTGTCAAGAATGGAACTTTTGAACCATAATTTTGGCTTCAGATATGCTAGAAAATCAATCAAGGGCTCTAAAGACGCAGATGATAGTCTAGTTTCCAAAAAAAGCTTGAGCCAAAATGGCTCGTTGTGTTAGCGCCCAGGACCAGGTAAATTTGGCCAAAAACTTAAAAACATGCTACGTTTATGACGTCACCCACAGAAAATCCGAAGCCCAAACCATAAAAAGTTTTTTAATCAAAACTAGAAGGCTTGCCGAATCCTTGGATGGCTTGAACATTTAACTAGCTCTATCGACTGGCGAGTTATGGCTGAAATAGTCTCTGGCGATATATCGGCTTCTGCGCCCCCTGAAAGTTTTTAACAGTCTACGACTTTTTTGACTTCGTTTATTTATTTGACTTTGCGAAATACGCGACAGCTAATCTACTTAGCGCCACAAAACGTGGTATTTCTTGACAAACAAATCGGAAGCAACGTCGGACGAATCAAAACCAATGATCTCTTCAACCCAATTTTATTGGTTCGATCAGATGTGACGTGACCTGCCTGGTTTATCACTGAGCACCCGCAAATGACCTGCACTGTTGTCTTCACTCACTCATTTTTCTTTACTTGTGTTTGTCGACCGACTGCGGGTGTTTCCGCACCATTGTCAGGTTGTTGCATAGTGGAAGGAGGAGCTGCTAGGCGCTAAAATGTTTAATCACTGAATTGCGTTTTCGATTAAAGCAGGCCCATTTGGACGAGGGTCAAACTTGTGCGACTATTTGAAATAGCAGTTAATGTCAGGAGTTTACTGGTTGGTAGCTTTCACTAAAAACAGCCGCCCTCAGAGAATTCCAATATGAATCCTTTTTTGGGGCAAGCATGCTCCCAGGCTTGTCCATGGGAATGGGATTCTTATGGGAATCCCATGCGAAACGTCCCATGGGATGGCACAGGCATAAATTGCTATGGGATGGGAATGGGACAGATAAATATGTCCCATGGACAACCCTAGGCTTGTCCATGGGAATGTCATTCCTATGGGAATCCCATGGGAAACGTCCCATGGGATGGGACGGGACAGGCATAAATTGCTATGGGATGGGAATGGGACAGATAAATATGTCCCACGGACAACCCTGCATGCTCCGCTTTGAAAGAATATTGTGACCTGACGTAACAATTTTGCAATAACCCAGCTCATACTGGAATGTCGCTAAGAATGTTGGTGAACTTTTTTTTCTCTGGTCATTTTCAAGTGAAAAACAAACAAAATCTTTCTAAAGCATTTATTTGAACCAACATTAATCGTAAAAGTTGTGCTTTCGCGATGAATCGAAGTTTTAAGGCTTCGATGTTGTCGCAAGCAGTTCATGTTTAGTTTTTCCGAAGGTCATTTCCGAACGTCGCCAGAAGTTGCAAAACGAGAGTAAAAACGAAGACATTTCATTGGATCACGACTCACCAGGTAATGATTCTTGTGGTGGAAAGAAGCGGATGGACTTCATCGATATTCTTCTTCAAACACGGGTGATCTTCTAAGTCGTTAAATTTGGTCACATCCATTGCCAGTATTTCCCTGTGAAATTTTATTTCACTCTCCGTAGAACGACGTATGTTATCTTTAGGAGCTGATTAAAAGCAGTTAAAAAAAGCCTGAGCTTCATTTCTTATTTGCATCAAAATTGCCGATTTTCCCATACATGTAGCGTAGAGGAATGCTCGACAGACTGCATAGAAAAAATAGCTACTGGAAAATCAGCTTTAAGTATACATACATTAAGTTCACCAAAGAATTTGTCCCCGCTGCTTTGAGCAAAGCACACCTGAGCAGGGTTTTAACAAAAACGGCGATTTCCTGAAAACGGATATGAGAAGCAATACAATAAAGAAATGGGTGAATGCTTTCCGCAACTCCAAACTGGAAAATGAGATGTTTATTGGTTAGTTAATCACTCAGTCAAGCGTTTTTCGTTGAATGAATTTGCAAGTGTCCTTTCATCTTAAACTTTATATAATATCAGGACGAGGACGGTAAAGGTCTGAGCGACCGTGAAATAAGGGATGAAGTCGACACCTTCCTGTTTGGTGGACACGACACAACACAAAGCGGTAAAACTGATGTTTGAATCCGAATTACTGGTGTTGTGTAAATCCCTCAACATACTCTTCTGTAACCAGTCACCCGATGCTGTGCAACAGTTTTACTTTCCTCTTAAATATAATAGCAAGCTCAAGGTGAAACAGCAGTTTTGATTCGTAAATAAACTTTTCGTGCTTGCTGTTTTTTCACGAGAGCACTTGATTAGACGCTTGGGCGTCCAAGGAAGCTTGATGCACTGCATGTTTTTATCCAGAAACTAAACTAAGGCTACAATCGATAAAAACGATGGTTTCAAATGTACTTGATGCGTTCCATGCGTGACAGTTTGAACGGTTGAGGTGGATGCTCTTATAGAATTTAGTATGTAAAACATGCTTATGTAATCTCGAACCTACAATTGTTGTGTAGTTGTTACAACTGGCCTGACATTCTGGTTATTTTTATATTAAACGTATTTTGCATATATTCGGATGCACAACTTCTGCGGTTGCTTGCATGCAATGATTTGATCTCCGGCGCTATTAACACACTGTGCTTTTAAAAATTTGCAGTTAATTTGAAAAAATAAATTTTTTGTGAGAGTAAAATATTATTGTGAAAGTCAAACTCGCGTGTCTCTTAAGGTTCCCACCTTTGAATCATACGTTCAAATATTAGTTTTGTGTTTCACACGTCATAAAACGTCCAGTAAAATATCGCTTCTGAAGTATACAGTTAAATATGGCTTAAGTCGTTACCAGGTTGGTGCACGACGCAATTTTCTCCGGTTTTTGTAAAGAACAAGAAAAAAATACTCTGTTCTTCACATTCTATATTTTCAAACTTATTGTGTCTCCACGTGAGCTAACTTCTCTAAGGTTTTAATTATTATGTGTTAGCAACATTACACTTAAAAACCTTTCTCCAGTTTCTCTGTAGCAACGCACATTTAGATACAGTTTGTGAGGTACAACCCAGGGGTTGAGGAACTGGGGGAGCCACATGGGCCTACGACCCCCACTTTTTTAAGGGGTCCTGGCCCCCCACTTATGAATTTCGCAGTTTATACAAAGAAGTTTAAATTTTGAAATTTTGCTTCAATAGTTGCTTAAACGTGCTGACAAAAGTTAATGACGTCATAATTATTGATTGTGACGTCACAGTTGCTAATTCAAACTACAAAAATATTCCATTGTTTTTTTGACGCACGCTTGTGCCCCATTTAGAAAAAGGTTCCTCCACCAATGGTACAACCTGCAAGAAGACCGGTACATTTCAAAATATTGGAATGGAATTTATTCGATATTTATTCCAGGTTTATCCTGGGCGATGTACAACCTCGCCAATTTTCCCGCATTCCAAGAAAGATGCCGCGAGGAGGTTATCAGCGTTTTGCAAGAGAAGGATTTGGCTGAATGGTAAGTGACGAGAGAGAAGACTGGACTAGGGCCACAACCAGCTGATATTTTCGGGTGGGGCAAAGTTTCACCGAGTGAATAAAAAGGTTTTTAGCGCTTTGAAGATGCGTTGGCAAATTTGGGAGAATAATTGCCCGGTTTCTCCCCTGGTTGCGGGCCTGGGTTAGACTTATGCTCTTCTTCTTCATCGACTGATCTCAAGCATTGCGAGTTGGGCGTTTGATAAATTACCCGTCGCTTCCATGAAGTCCGATGTATTGACTTGCTTAGGACTTTCTTCGGAACTTTTCAAACATGGATCCTTTCTGATTGTAGAATTCGATGTGCTTTTATTGGCATAAATAAATTCATTAATGGTTTATCGACGTAGCGTCCTCTGCTCATCTGGGGAGGCGAATGGGGACAGTGCAAAGTGTTTTCACTCTAGGGCACTTGAAAGTCACGCGAAAACGGCAATCTTGTCAAAGTTAGTAATTGGAAACTGGAACATCTCTTCACTCACAGGAAAAGAACATGGGCTGGTCGAGAAAGCCAAACAACAGATGTTGGCGGCATCTCTTCGACCAAAGGACGTGGCTCTCAATTTCACACTGTAGGGATGGACAATGGGTGTAAGTAAACTCTTACACTCCGGTGTTGAACCTGTAAAGTTTGTCCAGGCTTGGGTGGGTATAGTTGTAAGCAGGGGTGTGGAGCTGGGGCCCAAGCAATTTTGGATGGCTGGAGCCGGAGCCACAAATTTTAGGTGGTGGAGCCGGAGCCTGAAATTTGGGTTCCGGTTCCACAGATATAGTTTCTGGGCCAAGCGAGTTATACAAATAATACGTTTTTTCTGATTTTCTGGTCCAAATTGTTCCGGAGCCGGAGCCAAAAACTTCTAGATGTTGGATCCGGAGCCTGAAATTTGAGTACCGGCTCCACAGTCCTGGTTGTAAGAGCTCCTGGCATCTTGTGATGATATATGGATCCCTCCTGGAGAAAGCGTGTTCATGATGAGTTTCCAGTTGTTAGATCGGTATTGGGGCTTGATACAGGTATGCGCCCCACACTCAAGTAACCATGCACCCGGAATTCGTGGTAGAAACTAGCGATGCCCTGCGAAGGGTTAAAACTAACGAATCCAGGATTATTTTGGGAGACTTCACTGCACACGTTGGGAACCATGCTGCTGGAGTTTGGGCAGGTGTTATTGGCAAACATGTTGGTGCTGACGTAAATGATAACATAGTGCTCCTGCTGCAACTGTGCTGTAACCACGCACTGTGTATCATAAGCTCTTTGTTCTAACATAGAGATTTGCACAAGTACACCTGAGATCAGGCCCGTAACCACAG
>Ga0210059_1012558_pt1 | contig 12773 bp, 7 predicted proteins | sample Ectturendosymbi2_FD_188042 | JGI IMG/M metagenome (GOLD analysis project Ga0210059, IMG submission 188042) | Ecteinascidia turbinata endosymbiont from Florida, USA - Sample 2 (SPAdes) (version 2) | ecosystem: Host-associated > Tunicates > Ascidians > Unclassified | place: Key West, Florida...
AAATATTGCTGAATGATACGTACAAGCTGAATCATTGCAAGGAGATGGGAGCAAAACTAGGCAGGAGATTCCTCAAACAGCCGGCTGAAAAGCTCAAGGCGGTTTTTGTTGCTTAGATCTACACTAAATGCACATTTCGACATTTTCAAGTTAAAACAGCCCAGATGAGATCCCCTTATCCTGATTACTTTGAAAAACAACTTACACCTTGCAGTACACGTAAAGTTCACTCTGCTAACTAGACCAATATGCTCAAGCTACAAATTGGCATTGCCCAACCCATACATCAACATACATGTCTATTTCTGGTTAACGGTAGTTGAAATACAGACGAATCCGGTTAATCGCATAGCCAATTTGCCAAGCTTTTTTATGCATTTAACCGGAATATGCGATTATCCGTATCAAACAAATCTCCGCAAGTTTACCGCCCTACTCGACTTCTGTCCACATGCTTGCTGCCTGACACCATTGGTATGTTATAGCTTGACACCGAATGTGGAGATTTCTAGAACAGTGGGATACAAAAGTATTTCTAGATGTTCTAAAAATCCCTTGCTCCTAATACAGTATTTTAAATTCTGAAACCCTTCAGTGTTTAGCAAACCCGCTGCCATCAGTTGAAACGTAAATTCGAAGTTGTTGCGGGCCAGTACGTTGCAGGTTGTCTTAAACCTGTACACTGCGTGTGTGACGTCATAATCGCCTTTATCAATCGTGGAAGGTTTCCTGCACTCGCGGCCATTTTTCTGTTTGCTTGGAACTGTGCAATGCAGTTGTGAACATGTTTTATGTCTCACAGCTGTCGTATACGAAGATTTGCAGAACTGCGGGATATAGAAATGCTTCTAGAAGTTCTAAAATTTCTTGGTCCTGATACAGCTGGGCGCTGTACGTAAAGACTTAACTGATTTGTTAGCCTGTGGCGTCATGAAGCTTTTATCATCCCAATGGTGTTTGTTATGCATCATTCGGTTGGGACATTCACCAAATGAATCTTATTGATGTGAAAAAACAGAGGGTGAAGTCAAATAAGTAACGAAGTTGAAACAGTACATTGTCCACGGTATAATTCCGCGTTTTGAACTGCTAGACACGGCATAATTCCGCATTTTAAACTGTGAAGTGTACTGTGCGCAGTGCCTCGGTAAAGTAACAGTCATCAAATGGAACTAAAATTCCAAGTTGGTGTGCAGTAGCACCATTGCCATCTGTTCTGTAAAAAATTTAACACATTTTGTGCAGAGGAGTTAAGCATAGTTGCATGCGTCAGGTTCTTATCCAATGCCATAAAATAAACTTCAAAAGTTCTGCTTTCGAGACAAAGCTTCGCACCTGTAGGGACGCGACACAACCAGACAGCCCTGTATACAATGTGCTGAAGCCTGGAAGTTGAACGCGCGGTGTTGATTGTGGCATGTCGGTGAAGGGAGTCACGGCAACAGTTGCTGAATCGGATTGATGGCACCGCAGCTTTTCACACTATCTGAGCAGTGCGCTTTGCACTCTTTTAAAGTTGACCATGCGATTAAGCGTTGTAAGTTTACAAATGCATGTTACATTTCTATGCGAATAACCGGTTTATGCAAATAACCGGTATGCGATTAACCGGACGATTTTCTTCACGTGTGAATGAGTTTGGTTTGAGATTCTACAAACCTATGCGATAAAGCAGTTTATGCGTTTAACCGGTATGCAGTTAGCCGATTTCGTCTGTATTTGCTATGCATTGAGCTGCAAACCAGAATGGTTCAAGATTACGGTACTACAAAACAATTGAAGTCAAAGAACATACCCAGCTTGAACGCGCGCAGTATTACAAACTGTTTAACATTTGGTTCCACCGAAAATCTGTAGCCTTGGCTAGAGTGAAGGCTAGTTAATCTTGCCTTTACCCGTATTTTACTCATGAAAACCAACATGAAGAACGTCTCACACGCAAAAAGAAGACTGTCCTCCCGCAATCTGAAAACGGCTTCAGACGTTCTGTGTGATAAATCATACGTAACAATAGTCCATTCTCAACGCTATAAAAAGAGAATCCTCATTGTGATTCATCTCAACCCTTTGCGCCGCACCGTATTCCACATATTTTCTGAGGTACACACATTCTTCTGCAGAATGTTTTGTTAATAACGACATGGCAAAAAACTTGAGTTGAACAAAAACAAATGGCCTACGTATTACTGTACTTGAAACTCTAACCGGAACGCCGTACCGGCAACGATTCTTTTACCGGGTGGAACGGCGTTCCGGGCCGTTCCGGCTTACTTTCACCTCTGGGCAAGACTCAACTATAGCCAAGTCAACTTCTCTTATCAGTGGAAAAAATCGATGATGGGTTATTTGCTTACCCCCATTGTGGGTTGTGGGGAGAAGCCTACTTACTTTAATATAGATATATGCAAGTTTGAATTATCGCAAAAAGATTAAAGAAGAGCCCAGTCGGCTAATTCATTTAAACCTTACAGAAAACCTTGAGCTTTAAATTGCCAACTGTAGTCAGTCCGGATTCAGGATAAGTCACAGTATGTGCGGTGTTCATGAGTTTTCATGTGTATGATGCCGAAAAAGTAACTCGTACCTTAATAACCAACATTAGTACAAGCTGTTGTCGAACAGCTAAACCAGTGAGGAGTTCTGATGGAACTGAAAAAATGCAGGCTCTGCGCAAATAGAGGGGCCAAAGACCTGCAAACACTACGTTTCACAATATTTCTGTGTATCGAAGAGGGATGTAAGTGGATGCGTAAGTACAGTTTCGGATTTTCTTGCAACACAAATGCATGCATTTTACGGTATTGTATTTGCTTTTCTGAGCAAGCCGATATTCTCGTTTAGCAAATGTTTCGTCAGACAGTGCGGTTTTGTGCGCTCGAAGTTTTTCCATCTGACTCATGTCTGATTAGTCGAGTTTTTGTCCGCTGCGCGCCTATTTAGAGCGCTCTGTTCCACATTTCGTATCACTTGGGAATGGGAGTGAACGTAGGCAAAGTGCGCTTTCCCACGCTACTGCCGAAATGCCGCTCGCGCGCAGCATTGTGCTACGCAGTTTCCGTAGCCTATCTGGGAGTCTGACAACGAACGGTGTAAGCGGTGAGATCGTTGCAACAACCTTGCTTCTGGTTTGGCAGTTTAGGATGTTACGTTTCTTAGTTGGGGAGCCAAAGGGGAAGTCAAACGCGCTTGCCAGCGGATGGAGTCAATTGCAATTGAGTGAAATTAATTTTACTACGACAAAGTTATTGTGATTGAGAACCTTTAAAAGTCAAAGGGAATTTTCAAAGTTTAAATTTTTCCTTTACCTATAAGATTGTTCATTGTCACAAGCTGTGAAATATTCTCATATGGACAGACTTTAACTAAGCCTAACATGTCTTATACAGTACAATGATTATACGTAACAGTGTAGGAAGCATTGTGTAGGATTGCTTCGAGAGAGAGGTAGTAGCAGAAGGGAGCAAGGCCCACAAAGGTGGAGTCATATGCACAACATTCATTTACATAACACAGACGATGTTGGGCAAACAGTGTGTGCAGAGTTGGCAGGGTGTAGTGGGGTGGTAACGCCTTCCCACACCTTTTTGCAGTAGTAACGTTACTTGAAGATGTGAGATCCAAACGATAACATTAAACGCGACGTACGAGTCGAAGGGAATAAATTGTACAGTGTCACTTCTCAAATCCCCTGCCTGCTTCGTGTCTCAAGCAGCCCCGAGCTTGAGTAACGCCTTCGCCCTCTCACAGGACAGAGCGAATCAGATTCACCGATTGAGCTTATGTGTTTGCAGCAGTCCCGAAACCAGGGGGGGCGAAACCCCCTAGAAAAAATTTTTCCCCCCTTGGAAAAATGTGTTGGACATAATTTCAAATTATTGGACACAGTCCAAAACATTTGGGCCCCTCTCAGAAAACTCTTCGCCCCTCCTGGTGTCACAAGCTGGTTACGGGCCTGGTTTGCAGAGCGAGAGACACAACAAAATGGTGCTGTGACCAGGATGTGAAGGTCGTGCCGGGTGCAGCCTTCACAAAAAGAACGTGTGATAGGTGCGGTTCGTTGCGAAAAGGAGGGGATGTTGCTGCAACCTCTCCGTTGGCGTTGCGTTGAATGTGCGGTTCACTATGAACGGGATATGCGCGAAGCACAGCGCCCATATATGTGTGACGCGAACAAGCAATAATAGAGTGATCCCGTTGGAGTGATCTTGGTGAGTGACCTCTAACAATGCTTGTGAACCTGGTGAACAGTTGATTGTACTTCTTGATGGTAACGATGATCTTGTCGGGTGATCTCTGTTGTTGCTTGCTACCACAGTGTGAAGCTTTGCGCACTTGCCGCTCGCGGTTTCCGATCGCATCAATGCCATTGTGTTTTATCTTGAGTGGGCCAAGTGTGCATGCAAGGAGTGTGGGGAGTGGTGTCCGACGCCAGACGTTTTATCAGGATAGCTGCTTCATCGGCTAATTTTTGTGACTACGAGCCACAGGATTTTCAATATACCATTTCTCCCTCTGTCTCCATGTCTATCTGTGTTGGCCTTCCAGGCCCAGTGGAGCTTTTCTCACTGGATACGATTTCGTCTTGAGTTATGCTTTCAAAGATAAAATACTCAATTTTTGTTACCGGACTGGACGTTTCGGCGGATTTTATTAATTCTTCTGTTTTTGGATGCTTTTCGTGCAGCTTGTTTTTGATATTTATTTTTGATATATCTCCTGTCAGGGTTTTTAAGGCTTGACCTTGCTGACCGCAAGGACATTTTGAGAGACCGCATGTATTTCATCTGCAAGGTGTCAGTGTATTTTGATGGTGGCAGTAAGACGAGTTTTTACCGTTTCTTTAGAGACGTTTGAAACGTTTGAGAGACCATTTCGGTCTCTCCGACTGGATTCACTGCGTCACCTTTGCGGAGACTAATTACGCAACACTAATCTAGGGCCAATTCCTTGGGTGCGGAGTTGATCGCAGCGTAGTCACATTCAGTGCTTTTTGGCCGCATTTGCATGAGTTTGTCAAACGTTCACAGCAGAACCGTCGCCAGAAAGTCTTCGATAGGGAGATTTACGTTTGTGCACGGGGGCTTGAACGCAAAAACTCTATTTATTTATATTGTTTCATATTTCAATTTGGAGCGGGGCTTGGAGCTTTGTTTTGGGGGGATAAGCCTACCAAAGCCTCCCATGGTGACGGGACTGGTTCACAGCCTTATCATCTCCCTGATTTCTCAATTCGTATACCTGTGGTTGTGAACCTTAACCATAAAACATCTCATGTTAGAAAGAAATCCCATCTTATGATAAAGCGAGTATGATATGTAGGCTTTTTGTGGTACAGCAGAATAGTCATTTTGAAGTGAGTTAAGGAAACGACTTCAGACTTCAATGTGGCTTTCAAATATACAGCGCACCTTGAAGATGCAAACATTATGCTACTGATAAATTGGGAATGTATCAGCGTTGTAAGAATCATAGGAAATCTTCTTCCATAAAAAACTGATGTAACTTATTTATATCAGTATTGTAGCATTTCATTCACTAAAACCACCAATTCGGCAGTTGAAATACTGAAGCTTTTGCCAGTTTTTCATTCCTTACTTTTTGTTCATTTATACTTAATATGCACTGTTCCAGGATGTGGAAAAACGTGTTTATCAGTATTTTGAGCAAAAGGTACTGTTGTTTAGGATCAAAGAAAAATAAGATAGTTTTTTTTATTGAAAAGGTGATTAATTATACGTCATCCCTTTGGCAGTATATGTTTGAACCGAACTCTCGGTAAGCTCATTACTCTTTTTTTGGTTTTGAGCACAAAGGATATCATGAATGGATTGCGAACAACGTTTGGTTTTGTAGTTTTTCTCTTGCGTATCTTTTATACATTTGGTTTAGCGTGATGGATACAACTAGCAAGAAAAAAAAACAGATGTAGTGATACTACACGGCTAAACTACATTCTCGCAAAAAACGTTTGTCGACTTTCTGTGTCATTTTGCAGCCATTGGCCACAGAACGTTTTACGTTTTTCTTGGCTTTGATCGCAAAGCATACAAAGCGTCGAAGCGATGAAAATAATTTAAATCACGCAATCGTCGTTGATTTGGTCTGGAACGCCGTGTTCTTCTGAGAAAGAAATCAAAGTATATACAAATATGTACGTAAATGCTAACTAATCGTTTCCACTCACTAGCGGAACACTAGCAGAAAACTGTTTCTAGCTCGTCAAAATAGGCTGCAGTAGTTTGCAGATGTTTAACGATGCTGTTGCAAAATTTCTAGAATAATTCCTTTCGTATCTGCAGTTTTTGCAAAAATGTTTTAAATAATGCATCGAGGGTCAAAATATTTACCCAACAACAACAATTTTATTTTTGGCCACGCTTGTAAACTTCTCAATACATACGCAGTAAGGCCGGGAGGCGGCGAAAGGACACTCCGTCATCCTGTCTGCCACCACCAACCACTTGTTGTCAAACATCCTAAGCCGTAGTGGTTCCTACACTTTCTCGAGCCATTACCCAAATAAAGGTAGCGATTATGTATTATTACTAGGGCCATTTTTATGACCTAAAACACTTGATAATACGACTTGATTTTTCAGAAAGTATGACTTTATATGACCAAAAATATGACTGATCTAGAACGTACAACTACTGTACAAAAAAGCATTACCAGCGAAAATAGGCAAAAGAGATGGTAGTTCTATGGTTTGTTGAAGCCCCACTAAAATAAGCAGCTCACAACATGAGCAAGACTATTTTGGTTTGAAGCAAATTGATCACCTGCATGGACATTGGTTTATTTCTTTGCGGAAGCAAGAACATGCATTTTGAGACAGTGCCTTACATTTCATCCAAATAACTTGGTTCACCTACGTCTTTGCCAATTCGCATGGTGCCCCAAGCATGTCCACTTTGCGGGATGCAGCTTAGACCGAGCGATGTAGTAGTTTCACCTGATATTTTGAGACTGTTTTAATGGTTTCCTTATTGAATTAGGTTGAAAATATGCAAAATATGACATTATGACCTAACATGGAAAATATGACTCTTTATGACTTCATAACTTTTGTTATAGACTTCGTAGGGATGCGATTTTTGTTTTAAAATTTGTTTCATAGCTTCCTGAAGCACAGAAAAAAATATGACTTTGATGGCTTTAAATGGGCCTACTTATTACCCACAATATTGCACAGTGATCGCCCATAATGTAGAACATTGTGGTTTTGGTTCCACATTACCCCTCGAAGAATCGCATATTACCCCCGGGGATAATTTACCCCCAGTTTGGGAACCACTACCCCAAGTGAACACACTCACTACAGCCCTGCGCAAACCACCAGCAGAAGCAAAGAACAGAACATAGTTACTTCATCACTCTTGTGGAATCCAAAAGATGAGCAAGACCAACTAGAGCATAATCAGGGGTGTAGTGCTAAAAGAAGAGGTGTGGGAACGCCACAGGTGGCGGAACCTTTTCCAAAGTGGGGGGCACAAGTGCACGTCAAAAAAACTAAGGAAATTTTTGTGGTTTAAATTGGCAACTGTGACGTCACAAGCTTTGAAATATGACGTAATTACCTATACACTATATGAAAATCTAAATTACACTATTTAGACAAAATACTGTAACTATGAAAACGTTTCGGTGAACCACCTGATATTCGAAAAGGCTGTTACAGGGGCGAGCCAGGTCACTCGGGCTCATACGATTTATTTTGACTGAACAAAATCGTTCGACGCTTGCGTCACTGAAATTTCCATATGCTTTCATTCTGGCTAGCATTATTGTTGCTCTGTGACGTTAGTTACGTAACAATAAATAAGTTCGCGTGATAACTTCTCCACTGTTGAGTAACATATGTCACAGAGCAATGATAACGCCGGTAAGTCCACAAGTCCTCTGCGTACCAAGGCTGTGGAGCCGGTACTCGAATTTCAGGCTACGGATCCGGGCATCTAAATCATTTGGCTCCGGCTCCAACATCTAGAAGCTTTTGGCTCCGTTTGTGGCTCCAGAACAATTTGGTCCAAAAAATCAGAAAAAACATTGTATTATTTGTATAACTCGCTTGTCCTACAAACTATCTCTGTGGATCCGGAACCCACATTTCAGGCTTCGGTTCCACCATCTAAAAGTTTTTGGCTCCGGATCCAGCCACCGAAAATTGCTTCAGCTGCAGCTCCACAGCCCTGCTGCGTAATAAGCTCATTCATATTAGCCCGAATTGCTGGACAATTTATCGTTCGTTTGAAATTATTCTCGACATGGGAACTGTCCATTGGATTGGAATGCAAGTCCAATGTTCTATACAAATCCATTGCTTGAAAAACCATTCAGTCCGATATGAATTTTGTGTCAAAAAATATTTAATTGCATAGGACAGCTCGGGCTCTAATGGTTGGGCCCGAGTAAAGCGCGCGCGAACGAAGTCGAGAGAACGCCTACTACGAATGTTATTGTTTTATTCAGGTCACTTGCAAAATGAACGCGAAAGGCCAGACATGGAACGAAAACTATATGAACAGTCACAAGGCCCAAAGAAAAGAACCTGAGTTAGCAACTTAGTGAAGTGACACCGATGGTGGTGGTACAATTGCGTTCTCCGATATAAATCGTAATCAACGACTCGGGTTAAGCCGGTTTCGACCATAACATGATTGGCTCAGAAAATGGTGAAAGTAACAGTGAATCAACATTGAAGTTATATTCTGTGCAAATGGTCAATCAAGAGAGTGGATTGAAACAGTCAATGACAAAATGTGTTGTGCATATTAACTGTGTATTATATTAATGCTTTACGAAAATTATGGAGTGAATATTGAATTAACTATCGTGTATTGATATGTATTTGGTGTATTGAGGAAAACGCAACATACATGAGGAAGTTAAGGAATTGCGAAAAACCAGAATGCTAATTACGAAATTTTTATACAGTGACAAGCTGGCTAAAAGAAACATCTAAATTGAGCAGCTTGACCTAAAGAAAGCAACTGCTGGGGCAAAACTAAAGACTGATTGAAATCATGTCTTATGAAAAAGATATATGCAAGTGAGACGTTTACAAAGAGGTGATCGAACATTTAAATAAAAGTATGAAATCAGTGATGGCACTGAGATAATGTAGCCACCGTAAACGAAAATAATATTGCAACGGCTGACTTTAAGAGCAAAAGTGGACGAGAAGCTGAACCACGCGTCGATGGTTCTGAAATACAAATGGTTTACTGGACCACAACAGCAATACGGTGACGCACCGGAAATAATGGAAAGCATTGCATTGATGGCGCAATGAAAGTAGTTACAGCGTGTAAGCGCAGGGCGAGGTTCAGGAAAGTGAGAAGATGTTTTAAAGCACCTTAACAGCAGCTGCATTACAAGCAGTACTGCAAGCAAAAAGGGTGTACTTAGAACAAGGAAAAACTTGATGTAAAGGAATCTCGAAACGATAAACAGTTATGAAAATAAGGAAAGAGCTTTCTTGCCAATGTTGCGTTAGCCTGTGTGCCCGTACTATTACACGTACTATTACAAATGAGTAGGTAAATGAGAGCAGTTGTGTGTACAGAGAGCTGTACCAGTAAACTGTTGTGTGTACAGAGAGCTGTACCAGTAAACTGTTGTGTATACACTACAGAGAGATGTACCAGCAAACTGTTGATGCACCAGTCAACTGGGGTAAGCACAGAGGGCTGGGAGGCCGAATTGCGACTTAAAAGAATGGTGGCAAAAATGACTTAGAATAAGACATGTATTGGGAATATTCGGAGTGAAAAACAAACAGTGTATGTCGCTGAGTTATCAAAAAGTAAAAAATATGGCACATGTGTTCCATATATGCAAAGTGTACCCAATTTAGTTAATCAAGTTTTGCACTTTTGGAACGTTGAGGTTACTTATCAAACCTTGTCTGTAAAATAAATAATGATCAGTATTGAATGTGCAGACACGTTGAACAGTTTTAACGAGGATGTATTAGAACAGAACATTGATAAATTAGTAAATGAAGCTATCCAGCTGGACTTACCAAACTGTTGTGACTGTTGCATGCTTCGCATATAAATCATGAAATGCGCTAGGTTTACATAGATGTGTACGATACGGCAAAGGAACAAGGTACTTGTAGTGGGGACAAAAACCAACAGAATGAAAGAGAATAAAAAGGGGCGTCTCATGGCGAAGTAAAAGGGTGATTATGACGTAAAGTGACATAACAATTGTTCAATTTGGAGCGGACAGGAGCTAGTGTAATTTTCTATAAATAGCGGGAAAAATGGACATCAAGCTTCAGATGGCCTGAAGGCCAGGTACGCGGCGTTGTACTGAGGGAAGCCCTTTGATCTCGTGATAAGGGAGCGCTCGGTTGGGTGTACACTGGTCCTCAATAGTGGCTGCACGCCCAGTGTACAAATCTGGGACAGCCAGGTCCACAGCGTATAGATTTCGTGCTGTGAAATTAGGGAATGCTCCGGCAGCCAGTGATAACAGGGACTCACTGGTTCACAACCAAATTGACGAATTTTATGTGAGAATTTGATGGCCTAAAAACCTAAAATTAAAATGTAATCATAAAGCTAGAAATAAAAAGACATTCCAGTACACTAAGCAGGCGATTCCCTCAAGAAAGTCGCAATGCTAACTAAAACAGGAATGCGTCAATTACGGCTTATCGTTTGTCATGTGTATGAACGCGTGTGGACGGGTTTACAGGAAGAACTCACGGCAATTTATCAAACTGGGTGCTGTTAGAACGGTGCACAAAAGGAAACTTGCAAAGGTAGGATTTATACCAGATGTGGTGTAAAATAACTTACGTAACCTGGGGAAGGGTTATGAAATTTAAGAAACACGTGATGTAAAACCTACGCAAGAAAGACATGGGTTGAACCAATCAGAGTTTACTGTTAAGAAAACGTCATTAATATGGCAAGAGAAAAGATGTTTTGAAATTGTGTCTTTATAACTATTTTTCTTTCTGTTAAACGTCCATTTCTTATGTGATATTGATCTGGTAAGCAGCGAAAACTTATTGAATGCGTGATTGTTCAAGCATATTGAAATGTTCAACTGCACACTGAGACTAGTGAGTGCAGTTAAGTATTTTTACTTGACATAGTTCTTTTGCGAAATGTCATGCCGTAGTTAGTATTGTAATGCATTGTACACAATTACGAGTTGTAAACATCGTGTGTATACTTACACTTTTTTCCGTTGGTGAATTAAGAATGCAATTCGCTCTATTTACATTACATTAGTTATCCCAATGCTTGATATTTTCAGGCATTGTTGATGGCTGTGCTGAATCCGCTGTTGTCTGTGCTGAGAGGTTTAAGAGAGGCATTATTTTAGACCCACAGCGGGATAGTTAGAAAAACGGTGTAGAAAATTTAAAACTATAACTTTTCTGACTCTTTTAGGCAATTGGCCTAGCCAGCCAAATATATGCCTTTTAAAACCCAGGAGCCCGTATGCCGGAGTCGCCACTGGGCTGATAAAACACCGAGAACACAGCATGAAAAACAGGCAAAACTGACACAGCGTTAATACCTGTCTTAAACACCTTTAAAATCACAACTTATCCTCATCTTCGACACAGACGTGACATGGCTGAATACTCATTCTACAACTGCGTTAGATACTGGAATGCAAAGACAAGACAAAGCATATGTGACAGCTAGCACGTTTTCTGTAAGGACGCTAATAGTGTTGCCAATGCAGAAATAAATATAGCTGTTTAGTGTTGCCAATGCGAAAACAAAAACACAATTGAAATTGATCTGTCAAACATTTCATATTACGTATAAGATTCAGCAAAATTTCACTATTTAGAATGGTTCAAAACGCTTGAAAATATACCAATTTTTTAATGCTGTGGCACGAACTTTTCCCTACACATAAGCATGGGTGTCGGAGGGGAGGCAGGAATTTAAAAATTTCAGCAAAAGGATGTTTTCTTAGTTTTTCGTGGTAAAAAATAAATTTCATCGCTTTTGGCCTCCCTAGGAAAATCTTTGTAAAAATCCACTAGTTCCCCCCTGGATAAAATCCTTCCAACGCTCATGCGCATAAGCATATAAAATTACACCATTTTTGTAAAAAAATGTGTTGTATTACATACACCATCTGGCAACACTGTTCAACAACACCTCTGCAGAACACAGGCGTACGCCGAAATTCCGCAATACTTTTTTCGTTAAACGATTTACTTTAACAATGGACCCAATACTAATTGTGTTACTTAACATTATTTAGGCAAAATTCGAAATTTGAAAGTGGGGAGCCAGGCCCCCTGGAAATAAAAGTGGGGGGGCATAGGCCTATGCGCTCCCCTCCCGGTTCCGCCAACTATGGGAACGCCGTTTCCACAATAGAGGCTTTCCCACACGTTTTCAAAAAAAGGTGTGGGAACGCCGTGCTGAAAAAGGTGTGGGAATGTCGTTCCCACACCAAATAAAAAAGCTGAACCAAATAGTTCCAATAAAGTGAGCATTCGCCTACAAGAATTTCCACACTGGACCTTTTTGTTTCACTGTGTAAACTCCTGACTAGCAGTGCAAATCTGCGTGTCGCTAGCCCATCTGTGAGATCGCAGCTATGTTTTAGCGTAATCTTTTGGATCCCACATCTTCAAGTAACGTTGCTAGTTCAAAAAGGTGTGGGAACGCGTTCCCACGCCAAAAAGAGGTGTGGGAGCGCCGTTCCCAACACACTACACCCCTGAGCATAGGGGCCGTCCATAAATGACGTCACACTATTTTGGGCAAAAATCTACCCCC
>Ga0210059_1012559_pt1 | contig 12773 bp, 12 predicted proteins | sample Ectturendosymbi2_FD_188042 | JGI IMG/M metagenome (GOLD analysis project Ga0210059, IMG submission 188042) | Ecteinascidia turbinata endosymbiont from Florida, USA - Sample 2 (SPAdes) (version 2) | ecosystem: Host-associated > Tunicates > Ascidians > Unclassified | place: Key West, Florida...
ATAACTTTTGAACCAGAAGCGCTAGAAAGTCAATCAAAGTATCAAAAGACTCGGACTCGAGCCTAGTTTCCAATGAAAATTTCAGCGAAACACTTAGGCCTAGCAGTTGGGCCCTAGGCCAGGCAACATGAGCCAAAATGACCCAAAAATACTTCACTTATGACGTCAGTCACAAAAAATCCGCACCCCCCAACCAAAAAATTTTTTTCGAGTGCAATCTACTAGACTGGCCGATCCGTTTGAGCCGTTGAACAGCTCTATAGCGCAATCAGCGGAGGAGCTAGGGCGTTGGTAAGGCAACCGAAAACTACTGCTTTTTAGGCCGAAATCGAAGTACGAATATATTGTACGCCGGCTCTCAAAGTGAAGTTTGAGTCAACAGAACGTGAAAACTAGCAAGGATTTGCAACTTGCATTACCTAAAAAAATCCAACGCATGTAATGTCACACAATTTAGCCTACTTGAGATTCTTATACCACTTTTCGTCACAGCTCGCACTTTGTCTGGTTGCTTTTTCAAATTTACGCTGCATCTATGTCACGTGATCGGTCGCTAACTGACGCGAACGCCCTTTTCTTACTCTGGATGTCTCCTGCCCAAAAGTGATTACGCAAGACACTACTAAAACTAAATCTTTTGAGTCAACATTACAGGCAAACCCTGCAAAGAATCTGCAACTTGTGATTCCTGAAGAAACGCAACACATGTACATTATCTAATTTACCTGACTGTCTTATTCCACCAGGGATGGAGTTCTAACAAAACATTGTGGGACCCACCCATTTAAGGGGTGTGAAGTGCGTCGTTTGCACGCATTTCTGCTCCCCTACACGCCTTTATACCACATATTTTTGTTAGAGCTCACTAATTGTGAAGTTGTTACTTGTGTGCAATAACCGGTAAAATGGAAATGACGTAGCTGATAATGCCAAAATAAGCGATGCAGGGCCAGTAGCGCAGCTAGAACAAAATTTTTGGGGGTCAAAATATTTGATTTTAGGCGAAAAACACCATTTTGTTTGGGATACCACCTCTCAAAGCACAAAATGACTGCAGTCGTGGCCATAAGTTTAAGACCAAACAGAGAAATTTCATAATTTTTTGATCCCGTAGCGTAATGAAAGTACATAGGTGTTTCCGATCTATACTTTTCATAGATAGGCGTCATATTTATATATTATTATTCATTTTACATAAAAATATCAACATTCAGTACTTTGTATGTCCTCCTTTGGCCTCTAACACCGCCCTGATCCGTCTCGGCATGCTCTCGATGAGGTTTCGGCACAGCTCTGTGGGCATGTCCAGAACCCAGGATGTCTTGATGGTCTTAATAAGCGATGGAAGACTGGTTGGATGCTTCTCAACAACTCTATTCTTCAGTTCTGTCCAGAAATTCTCAATTGGATTGAGTTCCGGTCTATTTCCCGGCCATTCCAACAATTTGATATTTTTCGTCTTGAGAAAGTCCGTGACGATTTTTGCCCCATGGCATGGTGCCCCGTCGTGCATAAATATTTCGCAATTATGCACTGCCATGTGTAACTCCAACTTCTCTTTCATCAATTGCAGATATTTTTGCCATTCGTGGTGGTTCCGGGATCGAGGAAGAATAGACCGGCCGTTCCTTGGGTTGAAATCGCTCCCCAAATCATCACACTCGGCAGGTGTTTCATGGTTTGCTATGTGAATCTTTGTAATGTACCGAGTTCCTGGTGGTCTCCTCACAGTTCTCTTCCTCGAGGTAAACTGCTGAATTGTTGTTTCGTCGGAAAACAAAACTCTGGACCATTGCTGGCTTGTCCAGTCTTTGTATTTTTTCGCAAACTGCAAGCGCTTCAACTTCATTGCAGAGGCCAGTCTCGGTTTTCTAGCCGGTTTCCGTGATTTGAGGCCGAATTCGTCGGTTAAACGGCGACTATTGGTTCTTCTGCTGATTCTCGAACCAGTTTCCCCAAGTTCCGCTCGAATCTTTTTAGCTGAACACGTAGGAGGCTTCACGACACATCTTTCTATCAAAATATCGTTTCGTCGGGTGGTTTTCCGTGGACGACCGCTCCTCGTACAATCTGAATAAGATCCACAATTCTTGAACTTGACCACTGCCTGATGAACTGCTGTTTTGCTGACTGAAAGGCGTTCACTTATTGCGCGTTCAGTGTATCCTTCCTGGCGTAGAATCACGATCTGAGCTCGCTGTGCCTCAGAGAGAGACCCTTTCTTACCCATTCTGAGGCAAGAAAATAATGACGAAAAAACAAAAAAACAACCTCACTGCTGAATGTTTCACTGTTTATGACTTGAAACAGTCTCTTGCGTCACACTCTCGCTCACTAGAAAGGATGATGCAATCGCGAATGATTTCTGATACAATACTGCGGAACAAGTAGCTTCGCACACAAAAATCGACTTTGGTCAACTTTTGGCCACGACTGTATTTGCGCTAAACCAGTTTAAACCGAAAACTTTTGTTGAAGCTCTTACCATTGCAAAGGTCAAGTCGAAGAAAAATGTTATCTGTCATCAGCCACCGCAGATAGATTGCAATTGTCTTTAGGTAGCAAATAACAGATTTTTCGCTGACCCCAAAAAGCTTTTCAATGATTAAGCATTTTGTGCCCAAAACGTATTTTTCAATAAAAATATTTTTTGTGATTAAAGGTGACCACCTTCCCTGACTAATGTTATGGTTTCCATATGTACACTCTCATGAGTATCGGATTTGACCTGTTTCTATTCTTAACTCTACACTTCGTATATTCGGTCTCAAACTTGAAAACAAGTTTGATATATGATTGGCGATTTCCTAGTGAGTAGTGGTAATGCACGACACGGTCCAATGTTTTTGAGCACAACGATATAAAACGATAAAAGAACGGACACAACCAGAATCAGGGAAGTACTTCATGGTAAAAAATAATCTGAAAGATATTTAATTAGAGGAATAAGAGTAAAACAGAAGCAGACAGACCCAGCTCCGACGACCAAACGCTTTTACTGTGATTTATCTTATGTCAAGTAACAAAATACCATTATATGATTTTCATCTGAGTAATTCGAAACTCTACTGTTTTGGATCAAAAATCTGTAAGCTATCATTGTCGACATAAAAATGTAGTTTTATTTTTCAACGATAACTCGATTTACATCGTGAGTAGTAATTTCAAAGCATTATAGGAGATGAAATTTGCTTCAACGTGACACCTTCTGGTTGAAGAAACTAATCAAAACCCACTCAAAAAAAGAGAGAAGTTGGCAAAAGTGTAGACAATAACGCGCTCGTGTTTTGCAACGGTAGCATTCTACTGGTTATGCACATACTTATTCTAGGAGGGAGGGATGACCAAAGATATGTGATTTATGGCAGGTACTTGCACCAACAAAACACCACAAGGGCGACCCAGCTAAATGTGCTCGCAAAACGTTTTACTAGGAAATCGATTTAGAGTCATTTACCCATCTCTAGTTCTGTTAATTGCAAGCAAAAGCTTAAGGGCGAAATGATGACAATCTAAAGCAAGACTTGGAGAAAATACGCGAACGGTAGTTTCAGACACACGCTTGGACAAACTGCTGTTCTCACCAAAGCTAAAAACCAGCTAACCCCAATTTGTTGCTGAAATGAGGATATATGCAGTCGGAATCACTGCAAAGTTATGAAGATGAAGCGTGGTAGATGATTCCTTGAAGGCTGAGCAGTAAACCTAGAACTTTTAATTATCGACAGCACTGGATCAGCCATACATTTTTCCAATTGTTTCAATCTATTCAAAACCTTTCAGCAAAACGTGAAGGCCTCCAGAAATCAGTTCACAATCGTTGTTGATCTCTTTTTCAGATTGCATTGCCTCACCGCCCACATTCAAACGATTTCACCGCTGAATTCGATGAACTCATACATTGTGACGAAGCTGTGAATGAAATGCATCTTATCTAAAAAACACTTTCATAGCAAAAGCATTTGTTGCAGGTTTTCATGACCAAAGCATTCATAATATGATAAATTTGCAACTGCAGTGGGTTGATTTCCTGCTTCAAATAAATCATGATGTCCCGCTATTCTACTGGCGGAAAGTCCATGAAGAGAATTCTACTATTTACAGCTTTTCACAAAGCAAACGAAACAGATGGTTGTCGTATAAATATTTTGAAAGTACAAAATTCAATCGTAGCTTATTTTTGGTGCTGATGAACGAATCACCAGCATGCACCACTTTTCAAAACAAAATTCAGTTTGGATTTTACGTTTTTTGAAACCGAATGGAAATTAGGTATAGCAACCGTGGTTCTGCGTTGACTACAATTAGCGACAACAAATTTAAAAAACATTCCAAGGTATATTGAAAATGTCGCTAATATTTCAATAAATTAGCGGACAGTTCAAGCTCTCTCATTAATCGGTAATTCTAGCTTTGACAAGTGATTCCTAAATTTTCTGAAAGTTAGTAAAAACCTGCAGCCCAAAAATAGTCCTCCAGCTCCTCCGCAACCACACACCATCTTTGCAAAAACTGTAAACTGCCTCTTTAATTGCTTCGACATACTCCAGATCCCTATAGTACAAACGACGTTGAAACCCATTCCTGCAAAAATAAAATCTCACTGCATCAACTATCCCAGATTTTAAAGATGTGGTTCGTTCCGCATCAATCAAAAGATCTATTTGTTTGTTCACTGCATCTAGTGAACCCCTCAGTTCTCTATCATCTTTCCTCTCAAACCCCAATCCGAAGTTCAATTAATACCACCAGCATAGAACGTCAAAAAAAACGTGGCAAAATTGGAACAGTTTAACAACATTTAACAACAAAAACAACCCAAAAATATTTAAAAGCAAGTCTTTGTTGCCCGGATAAATAACTGTTGGCCGAAGTTCCAGCTGGTATTTAACGTACTGGCATTCTTGGGGGCAGTTGCATTTTGTCTGGTCGAAAAGGTCTGCAAAGTTACAAGCAAATTATAATAAACATACGAAAGAAAGGTTTTCAAAGTTCGAGTTTCATATTCATTACCTCCTTCCAATAACCCATTTGATGTTTTTGTCTCGATTCCGGGCTTCCCCCGTAGTTTCCACAAGTTACATTTTACGACAGCGAAAAAGACGGTGACTGAAAAAGGTTCGCTCAAATCACTATAAACCTCTGGATAGGACTTAGTTGAATGTTCGTCGAAGACGTCGCTCAGGTACTTCTTACACTGCAGTGTAAGAATGCAGCGTGCAGACTGATCCGTTACCAGGCATGTGCATAAACTTGCAACCGCAAACATCCAACGCATGTCTGCTCTCGCCCATGAGAAGGAATTTTTCTCTAGAATATTCATCGAAAAATGTGAGATTGGTTGATCCGCAGTGACCGTATGGAGGTGGCTGTTGAAGTAGGAGAAGTGGGTTTTGATGCACAACGTTTGAGTTAATCGCTTAGTAAATCTTGTAAAACTAGATGGCAGCAATCAGTCGCTTGGCAATTTTCCTGTTTTGAGTTTCCACCAGAGCGTTTGTGAATATCAATTTTATATATCAGCTACGACCAACATTTTTTTATAGCCTGCTTTAGGTTAAACTCGGTTTTGGGAGCTCAGGACACACGGAGGATGGAGTACAACATAAAAGGTATCTGAAACCACAGAAAGTATTTGCTCGATTCATTTTTGAGACACCATGACGAGGATGTTATTTGTATCTTTGCTTTGACACACAATTCATTGTGTTTTACCTGCAGCACGAATTCGTATCCGGTGTAAGATTTACCCCTGGGAGTAAATTACCTTTTTTAATAGTTAAAATCTAAAAGTGTTGCTTTGGATCAAGATTTAAAGCAATGCTTGATAATATCATGTTGATTTTTTGAACTTTTTTTGAAACAAGTTGATCACCAGTTTTACGTCAGCAGTGCATGCATTCTGTATAGTATTTGCGTTCTTTCAAAACCTGGTTCGGAAATTCACTAAAAGAAGAGATTGCGACTCCGCTAGGGTTGCAACACTGGATTGGCGTCTGCCGTAATTCTATATTCCAAAAATTTATTGTACTTTTTCATTATATACATTTATAAAAGTGCAAAAGTAAGGCACATTTTCGGGTCAAATTTTATTTTCGAACTAATGAGGACTACAAAGGCAAAGTGGTTAAGAGCTCCCGATCTAGAGCATAATATGCCAAGCCACTGGCATTTAAAATTATCATTCATCAAAATATTTGGGTTATTTCGGGTTGTTGGACGTTTGTACTATAAGCCTGGAATACGTTTGAAAAGCAAGCATCGAAGCTCTTGGAGGTGGGTAAAGAACTTGCCTGTAAAATATACTTAAGATTTTCTGAATTTACTATTATGCCCTGGAGTGCATTTGCAACAGTGCTTTGCGTTAACAGAAAAATATCAGTGCCAAATTATTTCATGCAAAACATATACGGCGTTGGCAACTCCAATTACTAACACAGTGCAGCCCCTATGCCTCAGTAAGAACATTGCCAAATCATTGACTTGGCAATCTGCATTTGAAGCCTTACATGCATAGGTGGCGGAACCGGGGGGGGCGTATGGGCCTAGGCCTCCCCCACTTTTATTTCTGGGGGGCCTGGCCCCCCACTTTTAAATTTCGAATTTTGCCAATAAGTTTAAATAAATACCATAATCAGTTTTGGGTCCATTGTTAAAGTGAATCGTTTTAATGAAAAAAAGTTGAAAAACTTTGGCAGTATTTTTCCAATATTAATTATAATATATTATTTGTAATTTGGCAGTGAATTTGGCAGGATTTCGTAATTGTTTGGCAGAGTCCACCGTGCACAGTCTGTCACCTTTCTGTGGCTTGCTTAGCGCATTGGTGTTGTTGAACAGTGTTGCCAGATGGTGTAATAGAACACATCTGTTTACAAAAATGGTGTAATTTTACAGTTTGTGTGCATGGGCGTCAGCAGGCTTTTATCCAGGGGGGACACTACTGGAATTTTCCAAAGGTTGTCTAGGGTGGTCAAAAGTGGTGAAATATGTTTTTTACTCCTCAAAACTAAGAAAACAGCCTTATTTGCTAAAATTTTCAAATTCCTGTCCCCTTCCGATACACATGGTGGTGTGTAGAAAAAATTTCGTGCTACAACATTGAAAAATTGGTGTAATTTCAAGCGTTTCAACATTTTCAAAATAAAACATTTCACAGATCAATTTCAATTGTGTTGTCGTTTTTACATTGACAACACTAAACAGCCATATTTCTTTCTGGATTGGCAACACAATTGGCATCTTTACAGACAAATTTTTAGTTGCTACATGCTTTGTCTTGTCTTTGTATTCCTGTATCTAATGCAGTTATAGAATGAGTATTCAGACATGTTACTACTGTGTTGAAGATGTGGAAAAGTTATTATTTTGAATGTGCTTAAAGACAAGTATCAATACTGTGTAATTTTTGCCTGATTTTTATACTGTGTTTTCGGTGCTTTTAACAGCCCAGTGGCGACTCCAGCACACGGGCTCCTCGGGCTTAGCCGGAGTCTTCAATTACGATTTATATCGGAAAACGCAATTTGCTTGCTTTGCATATTTGTGCCACCACCCACTGTCTCACTTCACTAAGTTGTTAAATCGGGTTCTTTTCTTTGGGCCTTGTCACTGTTCCTATATTTTCGTTCCATGTCTGGCCTTTAGCGTTCATGTTGCAGATTACCTGAATAAAATAATATCGTTCAGAGTAGGCATTCTCTCGACTTCTCTCGACTAACTAACGTCTCAGAGCAATAATAATGCCAGCTAGAATCAAAGCAAATGGAAATTTCAGTGGCGCAAGCGTCGAACGGTTTCATTCAGTCAGAATAAATCGTATGATGAGCCCAACTGACGCTGTTGACCTGGGTCCCTGTGTAACAGCCTCGATTGTTAACCGCCCTTAATTGTATGCCAAAACGAAATAGCGTCAAAAATTAATGTAAGCCGCACTTGAACATAGGTTACCTAAGCCTCTGAGATGCCTTGTTGTACCAGCATGCTAACTGACAACTCTGTTAATGATGCTTACACCGCTTCATCTGCCTTCTGCTCATCATAATCCCTTATTTGATGGAGCGAGCACGTGTGCACGTGGTGCTGAAGAGAGGAAAGATACGGTAATAAGAAAAGAGACTTTGGTCAACAAAACGTAGCCAAGGAAAGACTGGGCGCCATCTAGACATTTCGATAGGCTAAAGAAAAAAAATGTAAGCCGCCCTCGATTTTAAACCGCCCTTGATTGTAAGCAGCACTGAATGATGAAGAAAATTTTATAAGCCGCTGCCTACAATCGAATAAATACGGTATTTGAATTTCAGGTGGTTCATCGAAACGTTTTCATAGTGGCTTAAATTTACATAAAATAGTGCAATTTAGACCTTTATATGGTGTATAGGTAATGACCTCCTATTTTAATGGTTGTGACGTCACAGTTGCCAATTCAAACCACAAAATTTTTTAATACTTTTTTTGATGTGCACTTGTGCCCTCCACTTTGAAAAAGGCTCCGCCACCCATGCTTATATGTCAATATTTTGAATGAAACTCTTCTACCTTAAAACAGCTCAAAATTGGTGAATTATGACGTAATTTGTGGGTGACGTTGCCTCCTCAGTTAACAATTGGTTTCTTGGTTGTTACCCAGCGTCTAGCATCTGAGTGCTTATTTCAGGCATCGGAAAACTATGACTCGTTATAGTTTTTTTAATGATGTTTTGCGTCGTTCATTGCTTCTGAGCATGTTTTACCTGGAGGTATTTCAGTTGCCGTTGTTAGAAGGTGCTTTTAAGATATTGAATCACGCATCACACAGTTAACTTATTTTCTGCTTTATGTCACAAACAGGCAAAGACAAACTACATAAAGAAATTAACGTTTGGGAAAATATAAACATACAAAACGCTCTTTTTCTATTCACTTACGTTAAACCCGTTATCCTTGCAGATACCCTGCTCTACTTTTGATCTTGATTCCGTTAACTGTGAGCTTCAACGTTGAATTGGGCAACAATACTCGGGAAGACTTACTGCAAATTCCCTTTTACCAGCAGTTGAACCTCTCTTCGGGTAATAATTACGTCGGTGGTATATCCAGGAACTACGGAGAATCCTTTGTCCCGCAAGAAGTGCACTTGTGTTGCAGGAGCATGTAAAGTGACCTGTAGACCGTAGTATGGCATACGAGGTCCGTATATCCACTCGGAAGCATTGACAAAATCGGCCATTTCCAAACCTCCTTCCTGCCCTATTCAAATAACGATCGATGCAGATTGGAATTTTGAAAGTTTGCATTTTGATAGCACATTATTTTACTCTTTTTAAAAGAGTTTTAAAAACCAAAGTTACAGCATTTGATAAGTATGTCATTTGCCGCAGACTTTCAAAGAATTTTTGTAACTCGAATATTTAAAAGCAAAAGCATTTTAATTTTAAGCAGAAAAAACGTAATTTTACCATTTGTTTGTTACAACGAATATTCAGAGCTTTGTGTCTTTAATATCAATTTTCACTATGTAAGTCTAAAAGCAAAAACACCTGCAGGCTTTAAACGTTGTTACGACAGAACAATCTAAACCAGCTATGTCCAAACTCAATGATATGTCCAAACTAAACAATCTAAACCAGCTATGTCCAAAAAAATGACTTGCTGAGTCAAAAATTATGTCACTATCTTAACCAAGGCCGCATATTAAATGACATATTAATAAGGGCCGCACAGTGACTGGCTTACTTTTATCTTAGCAAACGAAATGTAGCTTACATTAATTAAGCTAATGAACTGAAAGCGTTAGAATGCTAATTGCAATGGTAACAGACGTGATAAAGTGGCACTGAAGACCACCTGTACCAAAAATGTCACACTCAAGATTGTCAAAATATGGACAGGTTGTCAGCACATAGGATACTTTAACTACCTCAAAACCCTAAACTGGGCCGCACAAAACCTTTGACTGGGCCACATGCGGCCCACGGGCCGCGGGTTGGACATACCTGATCTAAACTCTATTAAATATGTTGCTCAATAAGCTGGATGTTCGAGAGAAAAGCGTTTAAATTATTTGTATTTTTACTGGAATTGTAATGTCTGAAAGTGCGATTTCTTTTCTTCTCACGTGCTGTGCATCAACAAAAACTGTGTGATTTTGAACCGTTCCTGACACAAGATTTTTCCGCTTTTTTCAAAGTCTTGGACTTTTGCTATTCAGAACCCCACTGACTTATTGATTTCAAGCTTTTATTGCATGCACTTCTTTGAAAGCGTTTGCAGGGCTGCTCGAACAAACATTTTATGCACAACAAATATTCGTTAGAGTTGTGTAGCGTATACTCTAGCTTGCGATTTTACCAGAAAGTCTAGAAAAACTAATTACTAATGTGCTCAGAATCATTTGATGGTAAAACAACAAACTCGTTATTTAGTTTTTTTTATAGAGCCCTGCAAACAAGCTGTGTTGTCCGCACGCGCGGAGAACAGAAAACGCTCAAATTCATTTCATGCATCTTTTCATCAAGAAAAAATTCTGCGCCACGACACCTGTATTAGTTCGTCGAGCTTGTACGCTGTTTGCTTTATGAACACTTCAAATACATGCAAAAAAAATTCAAAAATACAGTATATTCTGCCATTTGCTGCCTTCAAATTTTCAATGCAATGGAAATACTTTACCTGCAAAATCTTGATATTTCAAATGTTCCTTACAGCTTGCATCAAAGACGTAGCAGTAGCCGTAATCTGTCAAAGTCAACTTGAAGAGATGTTTGTCACAAAATCTTCCTTTGTACAAAGCACCTAGAATAATTTAGAATGAAAGACGAACCTCAAGTCAAACAAATCTACAATACAATCAACTGTACTGCTCTTGTTTTTGTCAAATCAACTGCATTACTCTTGTTTTTTTTCTGGAATGACTTTTCGTTACCGGGGTGTGAAAATCTACGTAGTTTGATTTTTCGGGCCTTTCTCGCCCTGCGTAAATTTACGTATTTACAAAAAATGGTGTCTTGAGAGACTGGTTGTGATGTTTGTTTTTGCCTGGAAAGGATTTAGAAATGTGGTCCTACACTGAGTTCAAATAATATTAGTTCTTGCAATGAGAATCCAAACTCTTTTTGTTAAGATGCCGTTTGAAACATGTTTGGTCCACGCAGGCGGGACCAGTATCAAGCGGCAGTGAGTTTGTGCAGTGTAAGTGCTTTGATATGCAGCCAAATGCTTGGGAAGTAGGACAAAATGTATTGTAAACATTTATGCAAAAGTATTCAGGCATGTTAATAAAATTTCATTGCTCAAATCTAGTGTTAGCTGCTGTTATTGACTCAAACACTGCTTGCAATTAAATAAAACTTTTGCAAAAAAGTGTCCCTGCAGGTCTAGGCTTGTTGCAGTGGTGTGTAACCTAAAATGTTTTGGAAATGATTTGATATGTTGGCAATTAATTACTGTAAAGGCAACAAACCGTTTGCAAGTTCACCGTTTTTGCCTAAAGCTGGTAAACGCCTAACAGGTTACACCATTGTTTCTCAAACATCAAAAGAACTTGTGGCTGTTCATGTTGAAATTCAATCGCCCCTTTTTCACTCGCCTCGACACATCGTTATCGCCCCCCAAGCCTGATGCAGTACACACAAGGTATCGTATTTTTAAAGATTTTTATTTGAAGAAATCGATACATACCATGGTCCCAAGTTCAGTGTGGTGGATGCGCTTGGTGGCTTTCACAAAGCTTCGAAATATTGGGAGACATTTTAGTGAGGTACAGTCGTAGATCACCTCGCTTATGAATGAACAAGCGGTTTCTTTGCTTTGAGAGCATTAAGGTCACAGACGACGTTACCTCAATGATCGAGTATGGTAGTGGTTGAGCGTTATCGCCCCCTTTGTGTTGTTTTGCCCCCTATAGCCCCGTTTGTTTCTTTCATCCCTTTGCCCCTAAAAATTTCCCAAAAGGGTGCGATTCTGCCCACTTTGAGAACCACTGGGTTACACCTTCTCGGATTTGAATTTCCCGCTAAAACCGCCTGGCAGGCACCCGTCGATATTGTTGCGGGAAAACCACCCGGTATCGAAAGTGTTGCAGCTTATTCTGTTTACACAAGTGCAAACTAAAACTTAACCAGTTCGAGCGATGCGGTGTGCCAGAGTTAGCGCTTCTCATAAACACTCAGTTAGCGCTTCTGATAAAACGCAGAGTTAGCGCTTCTGATAAGCGATTCTGATATCCATGCGCCTAATGACAACTGCCGAAAATCACTTATATTACCACAAATATTGTCAAACAATTAAATACTTGCAAGATTCCAAATAATCAGAAACACTCTCGAAGCCGTGGTTTTGACACAGTTGTACCACCATGCTTTTGTCTTCTATATTGTAAAGCTGCAGGAGAGAATTCGCATGCAACATTTTTTCACCGAAGTTATCAGCAATTTCAGTTTTGCTCGCCCAACTTAACTTTTCATGAATGCGTGAAAACGATATCATGCCTGAATATACTTACAACAACATTCTGCTGTTATCGTGCTGAACGTTTATGGAAAGACTAATTATGCGCAAGACAAAGGAGTAAACTTTTCAATCATTCACGGACTACTTCAAACATTTGCTTGCCATCTTTGCTAGACGCAAAAGAAACTCACACCATAGGAATGAAAGCATTGGTTGTATTTCGCATAAACTCCTCGATGTTTAAGTCGTCAAGGGTCTTTAAATTGAAAGTTTGGTTTGTTGGCGGGATTGAGCTGGTTGCATAAACTTGTTTGATTGCATCTCGTTGCTTTGGAGTGAGTGTG
>Ga0210059_1012560_pt1 | contig 12772 bp, 15 predicted proteins | sample Ectturendosymbi2_FD_188042 | JGI IMG/M metagenome (GOLD analysis project Ga0210059, IMG submission 188042) | Ecteinascidia turbinata endosymbiont from Florida, USA - Sample 2 (SPAdes) (version 2) | ecosystem: Host-associated > Tunicates > Ascidians > Unclassified | place: Key West, Florida...
TCTGAACCTTGCTTGAACAATCTGGAAAGACTTCGTTTCATAATATGTCTTTACACAAAAGATCTTCTGCTCCATCGACCAAGGCATCATTAGACTATTTTTTGTTTAATATATAGAAAGGTTAACTATTTCCCTATGACAATCTGGAAAGAGAAAAATGAATAAGGTCATCGATAAAGGATTTAGAAGCTGCCGCTTTGTTTTAACAATTGTGAAACACCCTGTATTTTAATTGAAGATCCTCAGGTTGCAATTTTGATGAGCAGCTCTTTGAAGGAACTACTGGGTTTTAAAGGCAGGCATTTTTCAGGACTTGGATCAGAAGACGGTCAAAGGGCGGTAGATATTCGCCAAGGGTTTTGTTCGATTTTTGTGTACTGTGACTTACTCGAGGCTCGAATTGTTGATGACAATCTGGTCCCTGTGCTTTCCATATTACCCGTAGAAGGTAAGCCTGGGGATATAGTTTATGGACGGTACGAAAAAATACACTACCATGTGATTCAGAAAAAGAATTTCAGTGACATTCGCATTTAACTCAAAAACGACCAGGGTGAGGTTGTACCGTTTGTTGAAAGAAAAGTACTTGTCACGCTTCATTTTAAGAAACGCAGATTGTCGATTATGTGAAGTATGCATGGAAAGTCTTGCTGTTGCGACGCAAAATCGTATGAAAATTATTACACGGGCCAGGTTGGAGGTGGAATGCCCTTTTACTCAGGTGCTCAATATCAACGTGGACACGGTTTGGGAAGTATATTTGCAAGCATTGGTCGAGCAGTACTACCACTGGTTAAATCCGGAGCAAAAGTGGTAGGGCGTGAAGTTTTGAAATTGGGAACTCGAATTGCGAGTGATGTTTTAGCTGGTGAAAATGTGAAACGAGCTGCTATTTGACGTACAAAGCAAGCTGGGTCAAACCTTCTCAACAGAGCTGTGGGAGGGCCACCCGGTGAACCTTTTTCTCAACTGGTTTCAAAAAGGTTGAAACGAAAGCAAATGCCTGTCATTTCATGAAAACCTAAAAGGAAGCAGTCGAAAGATAATTTCTCATGATGGGTAGCCTTATTCATGAAAAGTCTTGCGAAAGTGTGAAAAGTGAACTGGATCTATTTGCCATACCGCCAACACAAACAAGCCTTGTTCATGGCCACTATGTAGAACACTGACCACAGTCCAGCCTTATGGATGGCGCTCCTGTAGAGTTTTGTATTTCAGAAGAAGGAAATTACTACATAGATCTTGCTAATTCGTTGCTATATGTCAGAGCTAGTGTGGTAACTTCAAATGGTGAAAAACTTGCAGCCGACGCCCAAGTAGCACCTGTGAAGAATTGGTTGCACAGCTTATGGTCTCAAGTTGACTTGAGCTTAAACAATGTTCTGGTGACGCAATCTTCCAATACATACCCTTATCGCGCTTACATTGAAACCCTCTTGAGTTTTAGTCTTGCCGCAGCAAACTCCCAGCTGTCAGCTTGCTTGTGGTACAAAGATACAGTCGGTCGTTTTGATAGCCTCGAAAATCGTAACAATGGATACCTAAAATGCAAGGGCTTGATTGCAATAAGTGCTGAAGTTGACGTGCTTGGTAAACTGCATTTAGATATGTGCTTTCAGCAAAGATTTTACTGAACGGAATCGAGCTTAAATTACGGTTGATTCGCCCGAAAGACACATTTTGCCTTATGGGAGATGGAGATTTCAAAGTTCTATTGAAGGAGGTGTCACTATTCTGTCGCAAAGTGCGCCCAAGTGACGCCGTCAGACTGGCTCACATTAAGGCTCTGCAGTTAGGCATGGCAAATTACCCCCTGTGAAGGGTTGAAGTGAAAACGTTTACTGTTCCTCAGGGTAATCTCAGTTGAGTCAAGGAAAACGTGTTTCTTGGTCAGCTTCCCAAACGGTTGGTTTTGTTGACAACACCGTGTTCAATGGACAGTTCAATAAAAACCCGTTTCGTTTTCAGAACTACGGTATTAATTTCATTGCAATCTACAAAGATGGGGAGCAGATTTTTTCTAAACCACTACAACCAGACTTTGCTCGAAATTGATTCGTTCAAAGTTACCTTTCGCTGTTTACAGAAACTAACCAGTATTATGTAGATGAAGGAAACAACATCACACGAAATGATTATCCTAATGGCAACACTCTGTTTGCTTTTGATTTGACTGCCGACTTGGGAGCCGCCTCAGGGCACTGGGAACTTGTCAAGCATGGAAGCATTTGCCTACAAATTCATTTCTCTCAAGCACTGACGGCGACAATCAATGCAGTCATTTACGGAGAATTCAATAATCTTTTGCAAATCCACCGCTCGAAGAACGTTATTTTTGACTATTCCTCATGATGAACTCAATTGAAGTTGAAAATTTGTTGCTGTCAGATGTCTATTCAAGCATGGACTTTCACGGTGTCTACCCCCGCGATCGATTACGGCGAACAGTAGATTATCCTTCAAGTTATGTGCTCAACACTGACACAAGCAAACGACCTGGAGAACATTGGGTCGCTGTGTACTTTGATTCATTGCGACGTGGGAGTAACTTTGACAGCTATGGGATTCCTGCGTTTCACAAAGAATTCATAAAATTTATGAACAGCCATTCGTAAACCTGGACTTTTAACAATATGACTGTGCAAGCTCCGTTTTCTAGCGTTTGTCATCATTATTGCGTTTATTTTTTGCTGTACAAAAGTCGTGGCTTTACTACATCTGAAATAGTGTCAAGATTTTCTAAAAACCTTTTTGAAAACGATCGCTCTGTTGCTCAATTTGTGCTCAACTTATAAACGCGTGAGAATAAACAACACAGTGTAAATATGCTTGTTTTATTTATGAAAGCACAAGTCAGGCGTCATTTCGCGGTCGTTTCACAGCAGCAGAATCAGCACTAGACACTTGCAATCGACCGTTTAAAATTTCTAAGATAAAATCAAGTTGTTTTCCATCTAGTTCTGACAAGCAGGTCGGAGTACAGTTGAACACATCGTAGTGAATGCATTTGTCAAACATATAGTTGACAAACAGCGGTAGCGCGTAGACTGCCTCAACCTGGAATTTAAGTCTTATTCCATCTTCTAAAACCTGTTGCTGTATAGAGCGGATATGCCTCATCCTTGTAAAATATCCTTCGTTGTCATTTGTGACCCAGAACAGTACTGTAACGTATTTGCTCCGGTCTAAATTAGGAATGAATACGATCCTCGGCGAATCTTCTAGTAAAATCTCAACTACACGCAGCAGATGTTGTGACAAAAGCCGAACTCGCCCGTTTCGTGCTGCGATCCTTGCCTTGCGCAAACGACCACTCCCAGCTGGAATTGTCTTCCCGTCTTCAGAAATTTCCTGAAACTGACGTCTGATTCACTTCGCGGTTACTTGCAAGTCGCTTATTTGATTTTGAAGATTCTGATATTCCAACAGACTATCGTAGCAAGACGTATGCGGTTCGGTTTCTAAAGTCTGCTCCATTAAAACGTTTACTTGCTGTTTCAGTACAAGTGCCATCTTTGAAAAGCTTGCTGCCATACTTTATTGTGAGATTTGTATATGAAACTCTGGGTTTTATGCTCACAAACAAATTTCTAATGCTTCGTTTTTTTTTCTTTTATATTGCACGAAGAGTCTTGACACAGGCAGGCCCGAACAGGCCCAAAGACTGAAAACATAAACCCCTCCAAGAAAGTAAATATATGAAACGTCTTCACGTGGGCAGGATTGGTCAAGGCTTAAGACTTTATTGCAATACCTATAATACATAAACCCTATGTATACTTTAGTTTTTTAATTAAACTTATAGTTATACGGTATATTTAAATATTATGAATATTAAATTAAATAAGAAAGAAAATTAATTTAGTTTTGCAAACAGACCTTGCCTTACGTTTAGAACCTGCAGTAAGTGCAAACGCCGGAGGATATTCGGGCTGGACGTTTCTTGAGACGGTCTTTGTCTCGCAAGTGACTAATTACTGTTGTGCAACAGTCCTTCAAACCCTTTGCTATTGTTGCGATCGGAAATCCCGAGCGGCATATACGCAAAGCTTCGCACTGTGGCAGCAAGGAACAATAGAGTTCACATGCCATGATCACTCTATTATTGCTTCTTCGTGCCGCATATATGTATGGTGTTGTTCTTCACACACATCCCGTTCCTAGTGAATCACACAATCAACGCAACACCACTGGAGAGGTTGCAACAACATCCCCTCCTTTTTACAACGAACCGCACCGATCGCACGTTCTTTGTGTGAAGGCTGAACTCGGAACGACCTTCACATCCTGGTCACAGCACCATTTGTTGCGATCGGAAATCCCGAGCGGCATATGTGCAAAGCTTCACACTGTGGCAGCAAGGAACAATAGAGTTCACATGCCATGATCACTCTATTATTGCTTGTTCGCGCCACGTATATATATGGTGTTGTTCTTCACACACATCCCGTTCGTGGTGAATCACACAATCAACGCAAGACCATCGGAGAGATTGCAACACTATCAGGAGTTCAGAAAAAAGTCCATCGTTGGCGAATAACGTTACATTAGACCTGTTTCATTTGCAAACAGCGTAGGTGAAGCTAGCAGGAATTGTAAAAGTTCTAAAGTGTTTGTCTGCAATAGATGCAACTCAACTCTTAGCAGGAAAGATGTTTTACTGAGACATAAGGTATGTTGTTGCAAATGTCATAAGTGCTCTCCCATGCAAGAATTTCAAAACCCTGAAGAGTTGAAGAAACACGAAGACGGGTGCCTAGAAGAGGGTTTGTATGTGCATCAGGTGCCTAGAAGAGAGTTTGTATGTGCGAGATGTGACGTTTCCTTTAGCAGAGCTTATGGTTTGAAACGTCATCAAGAATCTTGCTGCATCTGCAAGAAGTGCTTTCCTGAGCAAACTTTTCAACGCAACGAAGAATTTCAAAGTCATGTCGACGAATGGCATCCGAGAAAAAGGACATCAAAGAAATGGAAGATTGATGCAGAGGAACCAGGGTAAGTTGTTTATTTTCGATTTCTTTAGAATGTATAAAACAACCCTTTAGCGGTTTTCGTCGTAAAACAGGTCCAGATGTCAATAATTGTCACGTGTTTATCAAAATATCTATTTCAATATTGGTTTATATTTAATTTCATCTGCGTTAAAGGACGTAAAGTTTTCTGCACTAATTTCGCACCTAAAGCTGAGAGTTATATGAAAATATTAAGGACTGTGTTTCTGCCAACAAATTTTTCTCTAGCAATTACTTAATGTTTTTTTTCCGTGATCAAAATTTAAAGATTTCGCGTTGGGCAGCGATTGACTAGCAAACGCTTTCAAACTCTTAGCACAGCACATTGCGCAGTCAAACCATTGTTGTTGACACAACTTTGAAATGCAAAACTTGTTACCAGATTTCCAATCCAGTTGAATCTTTAGTTTCACTAGCTCCAGTGTTTGAACTAAAGTATCAGGCGCAAAACAGTTATAGGGAGGTAACAGTAAAATTAATTTTTGTTGCGCGGTTCTTATGCAGTGGTTTGCGAACCACGATTTGAGTATCCATGTTCTATCACTTAATTGTATTATTGGTTCTATTTTCTAAACTGTTTTTTCGTCACTGAACTGCAAGAAATTAACCGCATGTAATGGGTGTGGGTAGACCACGTGTTTCACGCAGAAAGCACGTGTTGTGAATTGGACGCTGGGTTGCGCGCAGTCACTGAACAAAACATTTTTTTAACGTTCCTGTACTGAAATATGCTATTCTGTATTCAAATGGTGGGAGATGGTAAATTACATCATGGTAGGTTACTGCGTTTTCAAGCAAAATAGCAGAAATATTTAGTTTTGTTCTTCTGCGGTATTTACCGAGCAATGCTTTGGAATCACCTTGTGAATAAACCCATTTAATGAACCTATTGCTTAATTCCCGGATCGGTTTTATTTTTGACTTTGCGGTCACTGAACTGAAAGAAATTAACCATGGTTGTGGGTAGACCACGCGTTTTGCACCAAAAAGCACGTGTTTCGAATTGGGTGCTGGGTAGCGTGCAGCCACTGAACAAAACATTTTTTAACGTTCCTGTGCTGAAATGTGCTATTCTGTATTTTTGTTGCACCAATTTTTTGTGGGTTGGCTATGAAATTTTCCGTTAATTGAAAAAATAATGCTTGGTCCAGAGGTAGCGTCTCTTTTCGATTTATCAAGGTATTGTTGTGATGTGTTGCACTTCTCATTGGGTTAATTAATTTGCTCTTTATGTTGACTAATTGTAGTATTGAAACATTAACTTATAACATCAAGGCAATGGTTGTCTTCCAAATTGTCTATTCATTTTAACAATATGCGAAACACTCCCGTTATTGATATTTTACGATGTTCGTGACATAACAACGGCATTTAATTTTCTCTTTCAAAACATTGGTCATTGTCAATATAATGTGATTTATTCAAAGTCGAGTCTTCTAAAATTACCACGATGTGTCAAACAGCACGTTTCTTCCTTTCGTAGGTGATTTTAGAGCACTTGTTACAAACCCACAACTCTGCAGAACAATCGTGCGAACGTTTCCTTGTTTTCTTTTTTTTTAATTTTGTTCAAAACAATGTCGGTGGCGAAATCTCCAATAATTACTACCCTCGGTCGAACGGCGCACCATTTGCTTTTGTTTTGGAGTCTACGAGATCTCAATGTGTCCAGCCTCTTAAACGATTCTTTTGTTGCAACTGTGACGCTTTCCGAAATCGGTTTCGTAACACTCGACCCAAACTTCTAAACGCTTTTCTTTCTTTCTTAATATTGCTAAACAGCATGTATCATTCCCGAAACAACGTTGACATTTTCAGCCACTAAGACAACAGTTTGTTGTTTCAACCTTGTGTTTGGTTGCTACACCCATCTCTCGTATTCCTTTTATTAAATGTGTTCGAAGGCGAACGTGTCAATCCCCGGGTAAAGTTGCTTAAGGAGATCGTCTCTTTTTTTAAACAATTAATTTGTTTTAAACTCTATTACCTGCGAATGTTGTCAATTCTGTTGATTTAAATTTATATGCTTACAATATTATGTTTTGGTGTCCAGTGAAACAATCCAAGAGGACGAGCCTGGAGAGTCTCTAAAACAGGGAAACGAAAATGATGAAATTTGTCGGTAAATTATATTCTGAATGCAAGAAGCAAACATGAAATCAATCATCTGTCGTTTACTATTCTTTTGCTGTTTTTCAGAGCGGTTTTAGAAAACGTGCTTCTTGATGTCGGTTCAAGCTATTGAAGTGAAACAAGATCCCAGGAGCAAAGAAAGGATGAGATTTGTCGATGAGTGAAACCCTTCACCGTTTAGAAGTAATAATTGTACGACTTATTGTTTTTCTTCTCTTTCTTTGGCAGTGAATTTCTTAACGAAACCTCGGAACCCGGTTGTGAGACGGCGTCACAATCAGATCAACATGATGAAGTTTGTCGGTAAGTCATTTAACTGATAATGGGAGAGAGGCAAGCTTTTCTCCCTTAACAAAAAACTTTTGATTTTACGCAGTGGGTTTGCGGAAAATGTTCAAGGAGGTAGAATGCTGAATAACGCTTCTCAAGGTGCAGAGAACAACGACCACCTTGGAGCGGAAATAGCAAGGTAGAAAGTATGTTTTTTTGTTTAAATCATTTTCAAATTTATGGTCTCTCAGCTTTCTGTATTTGCTATTGGTCTAAACATTCAATTCCATTTCTTTATTTATTCGGACTTGCGCAAAACGTCTATTTGCTCTGAACAGCAATCTTTCTTAGCAGTAGCAGTTAGTATTCCTTTGTTTAGGCTCCTCGAAGAATAATATTTGGAAGACGAGGCAGATGTGGACGAGGTCGCCTTAAGGCAACTTTTTATTTTTTCTATATTTTCTCATGAAGATATTTTGGGTTACGTAAAATTACTCAGGTTATGCAAGACGGTTGCTGTAAAATAATGTTAATTTTCCTAAAAGAACATAAACAGAGGTTCAACATATTGGCTCACACTTGCTTATTTTTATTCTTTGCAGAGAATTGCTTGTCAACCGTTGGGACGCCATAAGGGACTTCATCAGAAGCGAGTGTGCTGTTCAAGATTTATTCAACTACAACCTCATCGGGACCTTGTTTGCGGACATTCGTGAGCGTGTCCTAAATGATATTTTAGACAAGGAGACAACACTTTTTAAATTGAATTATAGTTTAGGCTATGTCTTGTGCCACAAGTTAACTGGCAAATTAAGATTCTTCCACCCTTGTCAAAATATTGGGAGAAAACTGCAAGACCCGATTCTCATTAAAAATAGGGATGATTTAAAAGAGTTTTTCAACAGTCTCTCCGACCTGTCTTTTCGCAATCAAACAAAGTACGAAAACTCTGAGTGGGCGCTTGTGTGTGTAACAAATATTGTCTCTTTTATTAATAAATTACGGGACCACCCGATTGGGTGTGGTAAAGTCATTCCCGATTACGTCAAAACCAACAGAGGTCATTACGCACTAGTAACAAATGAGCAAGCCGGTGTAGCTTATGAAGATAACCTTTGTCTTTTTCGATGCTTCTCACTGCATCAAGATAAGGACGTTGGCAATTGTGAACGTAGCACACACCGCAACTTTGAAAAGTACTGTCAGGCGTTTTCTGTTAACCCAAGTTATTTTCCAGGGTGTTACATTATTCGATTTGTGCGCTGTTGAAGATTTGTTTGAGGTTAATCTAATGGTGCACAAGCTAAGTAATGAAACTGGAAGTGTTGTGGCATGATTAATTCAAAGAAGTCGCGAGATTTACGCTAAAACTGTCAATTTGAATTTGTACAACGGGCATTTTAGTTATATATTCGATTTCTCAAAATATGCCCATTCGTGTGCTTGCCTTCGCTGCAGTAAATGTGGAAAGACAGTTGGGCCTATCACCGTCACGTAAAAAGTTGTACTTTTGATGTGCATTTTAAGTATCCCAGCAGCATATATCAAAAACCAAAAACAATTTATGAAAAACTTCAAGAACACGGTGTTAGCATACCTGCACATGACAGATTTTGTCCATATCGCTCTACATTGGATTACGAAGGTTTCATGGATAAAAGCAGTTTACCTCAAAACACCGACAAAACCGTGTGGCTTGCCTTGCATCGCCCGCTGTCTTTAAGTGTTTGCAGCAACGTTTCAGGCTTTCAAACACCTGTCTGTTTCGTTAATGACACAGGTGATGATGAAGACTTAGTTCTTCGCATGCTTCAATATCTTGAAAAAATCGCCTTAATAGCATATCAATTACTTAAAAACGAATTTCAGTATGTGTTCGCACTTCAAGAACACGCTAATCCTGTTTTAGCAGAACTTATAAACACATTTGACGCTTTCCTCAAGGAACACATCATCCTCGGCTTCCATTCGGGTAAATACGACTTAAATGTTGTGAAACCACTCATCATAAAACACTTGAGACCAAGAATCTCTTTTACAATTCTAAAAAACAATGATTTCATGTGCTTGAATACTGATATCTTCAAATTTCGTGATATAAAAAACTACATTGCTCCTGGGTTTTCATACAAAAAATTTATCAAAGCGTATGGTGCATCACAATTTAAGTTTTACTTTCTTCATGAGTGGTTTGATTCTTTAGAAAAGTTAAATCATGACAAACTTCCACCCTATGAGGCTTTTTACAGTTCTCTGAAGAAGAAGCATATCTCTGCTAAAAAGTACCAACTTTGCCAGGGGGTGTGGGAGGAATGTGCTTGGAAATCAATGCGAGACATGCTGGTGTACTGCAACAATCTTGATGTAGAACCTTTTCTCACGGCTGTGGAAACTGCAGCGAGTTTCTACAAAGAAAGACACATTGACATGATGAAGGATGGAATTTCACTTCCAGGGTTGACACTCAGGTACATGTGTTCAAACATTCCTAAGGGTGACTATTTCACATTCATCAACAGATCAGACGCTGATTTGCATTGTCTTCTTAAAGAGCACATTGTGGGCGGTCCTGCAATAATTTTCCATCGTTATCATGAAAAAGATGTAACCTTTCTTCAGCAACACACGAACAACCAGGATTCTCTTCCTTGCAAAAAAAATCTTGGGGTACGACGCTAACGCATTGTATTTATCAGCAATCATTCTGGAGTTGCCTGCCAAACATTACATCAGGTACAAAGAGGAAGATAATTATAAACCTCATCCATGCCAAAAATATGGCTTTCTCGCTTTGGAGTGGCTTAGGTGTTTAGAAATATCCAACCGTATCGAAATCCAACACGCTTTTAACAAAGGTGAAAAAGTAATCGGTTCCAGGCAGATTCCGGTAGATGGTTTTTGCGAAGAAACAAAAACAATTTACCAGTTCTTCGGCTGTTACTGGGAGCAGTGCGCACTAAACGTAGATAAACACGGCAATATGAAAACTTTAAACCAAGTGAACGGAAAGCTAATGTCCACTTTGCGCAAAGATACTGAAGACATCACCAACTATCTGCGTGATGAGGGTTGTGCAGTGGTTACAATACACGAGTGTCAATGGCTTAATAACAAATCAAAATATGGTGTCATTGAGGAGGTACTTAAAAAAACTGTTAAGATTGTCCGACCTCGACACAACCTTAACCGTCAATCAATCTTGAATGGTATTCTAACTGGTGAGTTGTTTGGGGTGCTGTTGTGCGACATTCACACGTCCGATCATTTGAAAGAACACTTTTCCGAATTCTGCCCAATCTTTAAAAACGCTCTGGTCTCCGCAAATGATGTTGGTCCTCACATGAGAGCATACGCGGAAAGTCACAACATTTTTCGCAAACCTGTTAAAAGTCTTATTTCCAGCTACTTCGGAGAGAATGTATTTTTGATCACCCCTCTTGTCAGGTGGTATTTGCAACACGGTTTACAGGTTACTCGAATTTATCAGTTTGTCGAGTACCAACCAAGGAAAAGCTTCAAGGCTTTTTGGCAGAGCGTTTCTGACGCGAGGCGCGCAGGAGATGCAGATCCATCCAAGTCAATTCTTGCAGAATCTTCGAAGCTTATGGGCAATTCCAGTTATGGTAAGACAATTACAGACAAGTGCAAGCATAGAGTTGTAAGTTATTGCAACGATGAAACAGCGAATGATGCCATCAACAGCAAACGTTTCACCCAGTTGAATGTTCTTTCAAACGACTTGCATGAGATAAAGTCTTTCAAAGAAACTGTCAAACTAGATCTTCCACTTCAAATTGGGTTCTTTGTCTACGGTTACGCAAAACTTAGGATGCTCCAATTCTACTACGATTTTCTTGATTATTACCTCGATAGAAAATCGTTTGCCTTAATGGAAATGGACACTGATTCTTGTTATTTTGCATGCGCGACTTCGTCTCATGAAGAGGCTGTTAAAATTGAAAAACACACACATTTTTACAACAATTTACATCTTTGGCTCCCAGCACAAGCTTGCGATGAACACCGGCGTGATTTCATTGCTTGCCTGGTCACCTCAACCGTGTTGCTTAGAGCGCCAACGATATGACAAACGCACAGCAGATCTTTTCAAGCTCGAGTGGAGCGGGGATGGTATGGTGTGTTTATGTCCTAAAACGTATTTCTGTCTGTCTTCCAGGGACCCCACTGTTCAAGGGCGTGGTAACAAACAAACTTCCAAAGGATTAAATAAATGCCAAAACCATTTCACTTTTGACTCTTACCTCAAATAAACAAATAGACCGTTGAGGAACTAACACCACGTTTCGTGTTGAAAACAACCAAATTTACACTTATGCTCAGACGAGAACCGCTTTATCCTATTTGTATGTGAAGCGTCGCGTATTTGGAGACGGTGTTACCACTGCTCCTTTGCATTTGCGAATGAATTCGCGAATTTTGCCATTTAAGATATGCTTAATTTTCTGAAATGGACAGAATAAGGTGACCAGTGGTTCATCAAGCTCGAAAACTGTGTTGTTTTATTTGAAGCGTCGTGTTGCCATTACTCCTTTGCATTTGTGAATGATTTCGCCTTTTGCAAAATGTCTTTTGAAAAATTAGGTAATAAATGTAGGAAACCCTATGGTGCCAGAGGCCTTGAGGGCTGGGGTTTTGGAAGGTTTGGTTAATGGTTCTCACACCGCAAACGCACCCCTGCTAATCTGCAGTCCCGCAACTATCTTGAGAAAGCCGTGCAACAAACAGACCTGCCTGACTTACTAACTCAGAGCTGCCAGCACGCAGTGAAGACAATGCCTCTTTAATCAGAAGTAACACAAAACGGCAGAGATACTGTACGACATGACACTAACTGTCTCAAAACAGCACACGGACTAAAACACAGACGTCACAAAGGGACAAAGCACCGGGGAAACCGCAAGTAAAACAAACCACGGTGGAAACCGCAAGTAAAAGATAAACAAACACGGTGGAAACTTTTATGATGCTTCTGCTTGTTGGCTGAGTCATATGAAACAATAAACCAAGTATAAAAGTATAATTGGGGTGTTTTTCTTTAAGGGAAATGCACAGCATAGATCACCAAGAGTTCATTTAAGCAGACAGAATAGGTTATAAAAAAAATTCAAATTTCGATGCGAAGTCAATAGTCGTACTACCAATCAAACCAAACAGGACAGGTTAATCAAAATTGAAATTATCAATTATGAAGGTGTTTCTCCTTTTAAAGCAATAACGCAGCATAAGCTGACCAGAAGTTCATTTAACCAAACCGGATAGGTGTGACAAGACGGCCTATTGATGCAAGTATCCAGCGAGTATATTTACTGGGCTTTAAAGAACTGAGTTTCAACATA
>Ga0210059_1012561_pt1 | contig 12771 bp, 5 predicted proteins | sample Ectturendosymbi2_FD_188042 | JGI IMG/M metagenome (GOLD analysis project Ga0210059, IMG submission 188042) | Ecteinascidia turbinata endosymbiont from Florida, USA - Sample 2 (SPAdes) (version 2) | ecosystem: Host-associated > Tunicates > Ascidians > Unclassified | place: Key West, Florida...
CTTAAAAAATGCACCGCGGCAGAAATTCTATAACGTCACTGGAGGCGACAAGTTGCTAATAGTTCCTCCATTGCTGTTATCCTACTCTGTCCTCATTCATTTCTGGTAGAAATCCTACTGTTTTCAAGAAACTTGTTGTATGAGCAACGTGTCATTGTAAACTTCACTTCTCACATGCTGCAAGATGAAAATGCATTTTGCAAAAGCAAGAAGAAATATTTTAATACTCCGGCTTGCCTAATCTGTAAAAGCAAATGAGAATTGTATGTAAAAAATATTTTTACAATCTTTGGTAATTTTTTTGGATCATTTTTTATTTCAGTTATTGAAATTTTTACCTGTTCATTGCTATTTTTTATAATCAGAATATATACGTATCGCAATCACCTTTGGATAGTCCGTTTACAAACGTTATTGCACGTCTGCATCGTTGTTAATATTGTACAAACAAAATTATACTTTGCTTTCATGTTTTATTCAAAAGATTTACTTCTGAACAGCCCCTGAAAATATGGGCATAAGCAAAACAGTGTCATAGGTATGCGAACGCTCACTTCTTTGGATTTTTTTCATTTATTGTTTGAGAGTAATATGGAAAAGTACGGAAAACATCTCCTGAGAAAAGTGTTTGTTTACGTTTGTCGAATCGTAGAAGAAAAATTGAAAAACCATGAACGCCGAGAAGAATGTTGCCTCCTTCAGGCAACACCCACACCTAGCAAGAAATCTTAATAATGAGGAAGTAGGTTCAAAAAGAACATTCTGAAAAATATTTTTGCACTGCTGCACGTTTCTTGATTTGATCCGACTTTACTGTAATGTTTCAAGTACTACCTGCGAAAGTAAAACAATGTGACAAAGTACTTCCGCCAAAGTGACTCACATCTCTTCAACAATGTCAAGTTTCTGACATTAGAGTGTATAAGGTGTTGTAAGTAAAACCATTTGTAAATATTTTGTTCAGATGAAATTGTCTCTTACGAAGAAAGGAGAACCAAGCGTACTTAAAGCTTTAGTTTGGAGGTTTTGTTGTATATCTGAATATAATCGAAAGAAGCAATCAACTTAGAGCGCTACTGGAGGGCTATTACGGACAAAGTGGCGAGAGCCTTTTAATTCGCCTTTCTTTGGCTTGGAAATTTCAGAACGTCAGGTTGTTTAATTGTGAGATTGACCTGTGCTCCTGCAACAAGCAACAACTAGGTTGACCCCTCAAGTAGTAGGGATCTCTGTGGAATCATGATCGTCCGACTAATTGGCATTGCAACCAGCTAAGAACCCTCCACCGGTTCCCCTTCGACAGTCTCTATGCAATGTTATCGAGTTTACTTCTGTCTTGAATAGTTCGTAGCAAGGTTGCGGAGTAGGAGGTGAAATACCCGACTCCCGACTCCCGACGCCGACCTTTCCAAAATTTCCGACTCCTTAACATAAAAGGAATGAAGTTTGCCTGTTAACAATTTTTCAGCAATCAATATTCAATGGAAATTGTGGTGCACAGCAAGAAATCTCTCTTTCAACAAAGTTGCAAAAGAAATTGTACAATTTCAACAGGAATTCCAAACTTAGGAGTGTGATGTGATCCAATTGGACTTCCGGAGTCGAAATCGTGCAAAAAAATCCGAATCCGACACTGCCTCCACCAAAAAACATCCGACTCCTTAGGACTCCGACTCAGACACAGGCTCCGACTCTGCAACCCTGGTTCGTAGTCTATTAAATCGGCAAAACAAAATTTCATGTTTGTTGGCTTCTATTAAATTTCACTTGGTAATACTTCCATTACTTTTGTTTTATTTAGTTGTAATTTTGTCTGTTTTGGAACGTTTGAATTTGTGTGATATTATTATTTTCCTATTGGTCGTAGAAGATACATTTAGTAGGACATTTTAACCAGATAACTTCAATGTTTTTCGATTTCTCAGCATCGGAAACATGAAATAACCCACTATACACAGCAAAGACGGTATTTTTGGTGTGTTGCTAACAAACGTAACGCTTGTTGAGTATTGTTTTCCATTTTCGTCGTCTTTCTGTGGATATGTTTATTTACTCACCGTCGCTAAATACATCTCTTTCTCTCTTGAACACACGTAAAGCTGACATGCCGATTGCTTCTTTGATTGCTTGGTTCGGGCAAAGGTCATCTTATTTTATACAGACAGCTAGTGAACAGACTAACTTCAAGTGCAATTTCAGTCTGGTGACTTCATTTAACCCTCTGATTATCTCATGTTATTAGTGCGGAAACATTTCATTGACACTCACAACCAGTTTTGCGTGACAGAAATCCATTTCAACAACAGTTGTTAAAAATCGGTAAATATTGATTCAACCTTGTTACGAAAAACTTGTTCGTCGTCTTTCCGGTGAGTAAATTACTTTGTAAACATCAGCTATATTTTGTTGCTACTTGTATCTGTAGCCCGAGGAAAAACTGGAAAAATTATCGTTGTGAGTCTATACAAAGTTCACCTTCAGATAATGTTCTAACAGTGCCAATCATTGAATGTCTAATTCAGTGATATTTTCAATGTATGTGTGAAATAACAAAGTGTTCAGTATAAACTTTTGCAGAAGATTTAAAAGATGTCAAGAGTTTGTAAGAGCTTGAAGATTGTCAGGAAACAGTTATTATTAAAGCTTGGTATTGCGGGTTGAGACGGAAACCATCAGCGCAATGACCAATAAAATCAACAGATTTGCTTTTCCCTTTTATGATTCTAAGAGCATGCTTAATTTGCTGATCGCTTTTTGAAATGGAGCTCTGCTATTTCTGGACGTACTTGTCGTAAGCAGCAGTAGAGTGAAAGATTTTTAATTGTAAAAGCGCAGGAACACTCGAAAAATGTTAAAATTAAATTTTAGCTTTCCATAACATTGATTAAAAACCTCTGACTCCAACTAGCTTTTTTTCACCAAAATTAACAATGCGTTTAACTGCAGCCCCTAGATTTAACATTTAGCTTAATGATTTTTATCCAAAATTTTAATGGAGCTGAATTTGGGCTACAACCACCTGACTTGAAAAAGGCAAGGCTTGAACTTGGCCTCAAGAAAGAATGAACGGGCGACAGGATCCTGACTTGAAAATCTGTTCAGCTTTGATTGTGTTGATACGTCATCCATTTTTTCCTATTTTATGGCTCTGATGAACACACGTCATGGAGCCTGGTAAGCACTTTGTGATAAAAGTTCATCGAAGAGATTAAGGCAAAGCATACGAGTTTTATGGGTATAGAGAGATTTTTTTACAATATGGCACGTCTTCGTATCATTTAAAAACATTTTTAGCCCGTAAAAAAACAGATTTTATTCAGACAGCCCTACAAACAGTATAGAACATGGCAACACTTTTAAGCAGCACAAATACTTTTTCATTTACAGCATTAGAAAAAGCAGTTTTCCATATTGCAATGAATGTATTTTCAGATCGTTGAAAACAAGTTAACTTCATCTAGTCTATTGAACTCAATATTACGGAGGTACTGTGTAGCAACAAGCTTCGAGTGTCGCATTTGAAACAAACAGGCTAAATGAATTCTCTGTTACGTATCAGCTAACGTTGCTGCTCATCAAACAACTAGAAAAAGCTAAAGCTATGAATACATCATTCATTGCACTGTGTTTCCCCAATATGGAAAATGAGCTGTAATTTTTACTGTAACTCCAAGACGTAGGGTCAAACATTTGCTTCGCAAGCACACTTAAGGTCATGAGAGCCAAGCGAAGATTTCCTCAAACTGAAGTAATTAGATACACCTCAACTGAACAATAAGTGGTCGTTTGCATTTGTTTTCATGGGTTTGGCATTTTGTAGAGAGCACCACTAATGTCTGCTGTTCTGTTCATCTGACTTTCACAGGATCGTAGCGTATGAAACAAAACGTTATGCAATAGTTGCCAACCGGAATCAGCTGAAAATTGTCATAACAATGAACTCTTGGTCAAGTATGCTCATGCTACCTGAACGTACGGTGAGAGAGACGTGCTATGTATCTTCTGTGTGATTTCAGTAACTCAAAATATAACAGACAAATTAGAGGAAAATTTACTTTTACAGAACTTATCTTCCGAAAAGAGTCCCTAGATCTTGTCTTTTTAATCTTTAAAGTGGTCTTGCATTCTTGCAAGATTTTCTGATATGTGTTTCTAAATTTCTGCTTACATTTTTCTTGCTACTGTGTAATTATTTTCTTAGCTTTGATTGTGTGTTTAAAATCAAAGTTATCAAACCATTAATTTTTCAATAGGTTAAAAACGTGGACGCAGATATTAAATGACTTTTGCGTTGCAAATGACTTGGACCACAAAGTTTTTATTCAAAGTGATTGTATTGAGGAAAACGTTTTTCTCATTCAGAAAAACTCTTTTTTCAACAAAGTTATCATCTTAGTAAACACAGTGTTTAGAGGCCGTGGTTTTAGTGGGTAATATTTACGAAACATATCTGCAGATATGTCTAAATAAATATCTCTTGTACTACCATTTGGTTGTTAATTTGTTGATTTTGATTGTTTGCAGGGCACTTTCTGCCATGGTTGCACAGCAGGCTTTACCAGGCCAGTGCCTTCTGTCGCAAGCCCACCTATCAATCCATCGGCTTATGATCTGCACAGCACAGGATTTCGGTATTGTTCTACAGTTCCATCACCATATTATTCAAGTGCTGGATTCAACAGTCTAAATGGTCTTAACCAAAGAATCTACAGCAGAGAGCGCTTCTTGCTGTTGCAGCACCTATCGCTTTCTGCAATGGATGAAATAGCAAGACGAATGGCTAGCTTTTCGTTAATGTCTAAGATGGTAAATTGTGTTGTTCAAATGTCAGTTCGATTATCGATGTTTCTTCACATGGCCACGTTTATCATGAAAAATAATTGTAAATATTTTTCAAATTACCCGAGAAAAAGGCTGTGAAATAGCATTTTCAAATTGCCTTTTAAAGGCCTGTAGCCAGGTTTTAAGGTTTTGCGAGGTCAAAATACGTTTTTAGTGGGGCAAGATTTTTTGTTTTTGTTGTATGTTTGAAACAGATTTGTCTGGGCACAACACAACTTGGGGGGAACTGCCCCGAATGCCCACCGGTGGCTACGGGCCTGCTTTCAATTTCACTGGGATAAGTTCCAGAGCAAATGATAGCGATGGGAAACGTTGCTTTTAGTGGCAATCAATAAACCAATAATTTATACAGTTTTCAAAATATTTTTTGAAGAAGCAGATCTCCTACGAACAACACCAAAACAACAAGAACACTGGATATTACTGTAGGTTTTGTGGAAGAAAGTTCAGAAAATCCTACAATCTTAAGAATCACTTAAGAAGGCACACAGATGAGCGACCATATCCATGCAACATCTGTGGGAGACGCTTTCGAAGAAAAGATCATTTGCGAGACCACAGGTGTGCATATTTCTCTAAGGAGTGACGTTAATCCATGTATCGAATGTTGTGCAGAATGTTTTTGAAAAAACGCGTGTTTATTCTATGCTTGCTTATTTAACAGTTTAACATTACTTTATTGCCCAATAATTTTGGAAATATATCCGCTCCACCATGTAGCTTTTTGGTTTATAAAAGTGAAGTTATTTTCAAAAACTGTAAAAATCGCACGATTTTGTTGAAACATATGAGAAGTTTCTGTTTTTACGTATTTTAAAACTTTTGCAAATATAAAGGCGACCTAATAAGAACTCAACACTTGCTATAGTGTACTGGCGCGTGTTAGCAATTGGAAAAATCGTCACTCACAGCAGAACATTTCGGCAAATTTTTCCTGTTGTTAAGAAAGACGACACATCGGAAATTGTCTTGTAGCATCCTTTTCATTTTTGCCAGCTGTCACTTTGCATAAGCTACTCCAGATCGGTCTCACCCTCCTATTTGCATGGAGGATCATGAACATTGTGTTTTGCATTTGAAAACTTATAAAAATCTGTGAAGAAACATTCAAGAAGTTTTACTTCTGAGAGAAAACACAATGGAGACCACACTGGCAATGAATCTTTGAAAAGTAAAAATACTTCAAAAGATTTCTTCAACTTTTAATCTCAACGCAGAAAGTGATTCATTGATATTTGAAAGAAAATAGCACGTTTCAATGTATAGGTGCGTTTATTGTTATTTCAGCGTTTCCATGAGTGATTTTTCCTGCTGCTCAGATCTAACTTATACACATTTAAGGAAAAATAATGGTTCGAAAATTTCTCATTGTGTTCAACAAAAGTGTTTTCAAACGGCGTGCGTTTTAGCAAGGGCGCAGTGTTTGCAATCTTTGTTCACGTTGACGGCTGCCAGCATTACCGTCGGAGAGCTGGCTTCTACCCAGCCAACGCAAGAGAACTGAGCAGTAGCCTATTTCATAAAGAAACTGTTAATCGGATGAGCAAATTTATGTATTAGCGAATGAACAATTTGAAACGGCGACACCTTCCATATAATCCGATTTGATACGAGCTATTACTTAAAAACTTTTTCTTACTTTAGCATTTCTCAAAAACTTGCTCTTTTCAGATACACTCATAGCTCCCGAAAACCGTTTCAATGCGAATTCTGTGGAAAAGGTTTTTGCCAAAGTCGGTCTTTACAGCAACACAAGCTGAAGCACGCCAAGGTAAGGAGCTGTGTTTATAAAACTTGCTAATTAAGGTTTGAATTAGTAACTTCTGTGGGTCACGACTGCAAGCAACGTTTTTCGAAATCTCCTTTTCTGGATTTCGCAAAGCGAGTGGCAACCCAAAATCCTAAATGTAATCGTTTGCGTAAAGTCATCATCAGCAATGCCAAATAACGATAATAGCAAAGAGCCTAGCAAAATAAACGGATTAATGAAAATCACGATGTCGCAGATTTAAACCAACATTAGAAAGAAAAGACATTTCTTAAACGTTTCTGTAAACAATGGTACCACCATGAGTATGGTTAAATAACAATAAAGAATACACGAAATTTGAAAAGTAACAACTCGAACGGATACTTTCCTGCGTGTGCTTACGACGAGAGGTCAAACTCACGCTGTTGGTGCGTAATAACAAAAGTGTTGAAAGATATTGTTGGTTTAGTGAAACACATCAACAGCCTGAGTTTGAACAGCGTGATACCAACAAACGAAAGGTAAGATGATTGTTACCGCAGGATTGCCATTAGTGTTCGAAATTTAATTAAATCACATGTAGTTTATATATCTCTTGCTGTATAGTCGTTTGTTCAACATTGTGAAATCAATATCTGTGTCGATATTAACACAAGTGGTGTATTCAGCGAAAAGATGTAAGACTGTGATTTTACAAATTATGCTGATAAAATTTGCAACCTTCAGGTCAACAAAATTTCGAATTAATGTTTTATACAGCTAAGAGGATTGAGCTCAAGCTTTAAGAATCTATTTGAATACGACGTAACTAGTGATATCGAAATCAATTCCACCTTCCAATAAATACTAAAATCACCTGATTCTGTCTTGTTTCCACATTGATACCTATTATTTATGATTTAACAGGTTGGTAGCATTGTCACTGCTCTTATTTCGTCAGACCAGTGCCACGGATGATTCCTTAACAGCTTAGAATTCTACTAGGGCGACAATTAAAAAACGAAAGAAATAACTGTAGTTCTGCAAGGTAAAGTGTCTTTCAGGCATATTGGCAGAGAAAAAATATTTTGTGTATTCATCTCTCTATATGTTTGTCGATACGGCTATTTCTGTATGTATCTACATGATGTGAAAAAGTCAGTCACATCAGCTACAAAATGTGATTCAGGCAACACTGCAAAACATCACCGTGCTCTGATTTGTTTGCAGCCTCTATTTCCAATTATTTTTGTGATAGCAATTGTTGAACATTTTCGAAGAGAAACAACCCAAACGTTCTTGAGCTAAACCGGCTGTTGGTCAACTGTTTCCAGCGGCTTATCATGTTGCATTAAATTGAATACGCTCTCACAAGCAAAAAGAGCTTAAGAAGGTAGAGGACAGACCGTTGCGTATTATAATGCTAACAGCTGTGAAAAGGAAAAGAAACGAAAATACAATTTCACTTTGCAAGTGTGCTTCGAAAATATAATGAGTTACAAGAAAACAACAATTGAAAGCTTCAGGTTTGCAACAAACTTTCGAAGGATCAGTTGGTTTTACTATCACAATGGTAAACAGTGGAAGTACTTTGGTTTTGATTGTTTTCTAGACTTTTTAGATTTTTTTGACTTTTTAATGCGTTTGCTTTCCTAGTCTTTGGTTTTAACTGTTTTCTGGACTATTATGGTTTTAACTGTTTTCTATTTTTTTTGCTTTCAGATTCAATGAAGAAGATTAAAAGAACAAAGACTCAACTTTCATCGAACAAGTCTCAGCAAAGCTGTAAGATTTAATAAACAATTTGGAGTGAGAAAATTGTACAGAAACCAATACATGTCTGTACAGTCTAAGTACAATGTAGTCGTTTGCTAACGAAGTTGTGCTTGTATTTGAAACACCTTGCAGCTTAACTTCAGTCAAAGATGACATTGCCAAGTTCCAAAAACTTAAACGGAAACTTATAGCTTCAATGGCCTGTATTTTTAGGAGGGTTTGAACATGATTAAGTGTTTCCATCTTGTTTTAAAGCAATCGCAATGCAATATACCGTAAGTGGGAGAAACAGAAGTTTGACCAAGGCTTTACGATGGACGTCAGTTTAGGTTTCATCTGAACTTTGCAGTGGTATTGCAGCAAGCGGTAATGTTTTGCATTTGTTTCAACCAATGAATTAACGCAATGAAACTTAAAGAACTTACCTAACGACATTTAATCAATGGCAGTGCTGGAAATGCCGCTTTTCATACATCCGATTTTGAAAAGTGTTACACAAAATAACCTCTGCGATATCTTGACAACGACTTTGCGGAGTTCAACGTGAAAATGTTAAAATGCGTGAAGAGTTTCCACGGATTCACAGATACAAAGTATTTTAATATTCTTGTCGGTACAGCACTAAGGGCTGCAGTTGAAAAACCCTTAATTTCCTTTCTTCTGCTACTTGGCCGATGTAAATCTATAGAACATCTCTACACAGTTGAAGCGTTGTGGCTTTTTCGTCGATGCAACATTATGAAACTGGGGTCATCAGACTAATTGGCTGCATAGTGCATATATGCTTTTTCTGAAGCAGTGATAATATACTAGTTAAGCACATTTACTGGTATGTCTGCGTTTATTCCAACGGAGCATTGCGTGCATCGATACGTCATTAGACCACGTTATGCACGGACAGCATCGACACCGTCTAGCCATCACTTTTTCATATTGATCGAAAACAACCGAATTATTTACGAACAAAAGCAGGTGAAGCTTAACATCTACCTGCATAAAAATTCGTTTTTATCTTGATTGCGAAAGGATGTTGCAGAATAGAATCTTTTTCCAGCATATTAACTGACAAATGTCTCGTCAAATCCACAAATGCAACAGCAACAATCGAGTGTTTCTGAAGCAAAAAAGGAAAAATTAAGCACAACGTATTTTAAACACTCTTAAAAAATAAAAACAATTGAGTAACAAAAGGTACCCTCAGTATTTTCGCTTTAATGTTATTTTCATGTGATCTGTTGTTTTCATGTGATGTGCTACTTTCATGTGATCTGTTATTTACATGTGGTGTGTTATTTTCATGTGATTTATAGGCTTCGCAGACACTTTTATTCCAGTATTTCGTAATTTTGTATTTAGTTGTTTGTGTTGTTTTCGCAAAAGCGATCATTTGCTGCTTAAGTTAAGATTTAACGTGCTTAAGATTCTTAACTATTATGCATAATTCTTTCGATGAACATTTTTACACCCGTTACTGATGCGTGTTAGGATGTTTTACAATGGCAGCCAGTTGCGATATCCAATGCAGCACAGTGAAGCTGTATGCGTCTTTACAGCTTAGTGTTTGGCTGGTAAACCCACATAACAGTTTGTTTGACTTGTTTGTTGTTTCTATGCACAGAAGTACAGATCAACGTTTGGTTATTTTGTCAGATATCTGGTTTCCTTCTTTGACGAACATTCTGTTTATAGCTTGCTGCCAATCTGCTTTTCGTTGGTGCAAAATGCAAAAAACGTGTTCTCTTATGAGCTGATGTGTGATATCAAACCAAGCGCGTAAGCCTTTTCGTTGGTGCTCTGGTGAACTTAGAAACATTTGTTGAATAAAGTTTTGTTTTAGTGCTCCTGGAAGCTTTGCAAGCATACTGACAGAAGTGAAAGCTTACCCACAGACTTACACAGACTTGACAACCTTAAAATGTCATATTGCGTAGTTGGTATACAAGATCAGTGCTCTTGCAATGATTAGGACAACCTTTCAAAACCTTCATAGGGCTTCGGGTCAAACACACTTGAGCCCCAAAACACCGAGACGATAACGCAGGAAATTTTCTTAGTAGACATTGTACCAAAGCATACATTTATGGTTTAGACCAGCTATGTCCAACCCGCGGGCCGCATACGGCCCAGTTGAAGGTTTTATGCGGCCCAGTTTAGGTTTTCTCTGTAATAGAAGTGCACACCGACAACCTTTCCTTGCTCTGATAATCTTAAAGTTAACATTTTTTTGATGCAGGAGGTCCTCAGTGCAACTTTATCTTACTGCGTACTGGGAAATTTCCACGTGTTCACTGACACCTCGGTGCAAAATGTTTTGCTAGATTTTTTTATTCTTACCCTTGTTCCATAGGCACTGAGCTTGCCTATGAAATCACACTTACGGAGTGGTTAAAGGTGGCAAACAGGTAAATATTGCAGTTATGATTCGAACGTGTTTAGTACATTAGCTTAAACAAGCATAAATTTAGTTTGCTAGGATCAAGGTAAGACGTTCAATGTTCGACCCTCATTAATATATCACTCAATGTGCGGCCCTGGTTAAGATACTGACATAATTTTTGGAACAGTAAGCAATCTCGTTTGGACAAAGCGGTTTTAGACTTACGTCAACGTTCACGTCAACTGAGGAAATAACCAAACAACACCTTTCTTTTTTTAACTTGCCATCACAGCCCGTTTTTTAATATTAATAACACAACAATACAATCTATGACAAAACCTGGGCCTCAACGTGGTTACGATTTTATCGAATTCACTGCAGTATTCAGCCTGTCATAAGAAAAATGTGATCTACGCCAGGGGTGGGCAATTAATTTGGCCCGGGGTCCAATTTGAGAAGTCCGGATTTAGTAGAGGGTCGTACCATCTAATGGAAATAAAAGCAAGTCTTGGTTAACTTAGCCTCGGCACTAGCATTTACTGTGATAAATTGGAGGAAATTTCAAATTTGAACCATATTTCCTGAATGTTTCCGCGGGCTACTGAAAACACCGTGGCGAACCACATTTAGCCTGTGGGCTGCTATTTGCCCTCCCCTGATCTACGCAATCAAGCACGGGCTAAACAACTGAGGTGCAACAAATGGAGGAAAAGCTTTTCACTACCTCAGTTTAATAGGTTTTCTCCAATTATCGTTATATAGAAGCCATATAATGTGTGACGGGGCATCGCGTCACCAACCTAAAGCGGGCAGTCAGGAAGCACTACAAAAAGGCAGCTGCGCAAAAGAAACAAGAGAGTGAACCTGGACGAACGCGGGGGAATCTCTATTGTTGCTCGCCCGTTGCGCTGGTGGACTTGGGCGTTCCTTCCGTTGTGCGTTCGAATCTCCCATGAAAAACCGCAACTAAAAATGCAAAAGACTGTTGAACTTGAAATAAGGCGTTTGTGGGTTTTAATGTAGATAAAAAAGGGCGATTTCAAGACTCACTTCTTAGGCATTTAGGGAGATGCGAAAATTGTTTGAGAGGACAAAAGAAAAAAAATTGAAAACTGGAGGAGAACAACAAATCTTTTCAAAACTGATCGGGCTGTTTCCTGAATAATATTTGTTGTTGATCAACATGGAGAGTGAGACCTGTAGCGTCAGTGGAGGAATTGTGAAGGTTGTGTCATATGGCTTCCATCTAAAACTCAAAAACGTATGGATGGGCTTTTGAGATTTGTAAAGTCGCACCAACCCCTTTTCTGGAGTTTGTCATTGTAAAGTCATAAACCAAGTGTTGTATATGTTTACAACATATCAATCATTGGGAAACCAAACGAAATTTTAGTTTCTGTTTGTTTGTTTGAGCACTTAATCACAAAGCTTAGTAAAAGATGAAAAGCACGAGACTCAGTTTCAGAAAAAGACTAGCACCGTTGGCACCCGTTGGCCGAATTGAGCAAATTTTTCCAACCTCACCGAGACTTGCTGAAACGTGTTTGGAGAACAGGCACAATTTTCAACATCTCATCATCTCAAGTTCATCTGACAGAAAAAGCTTGTTGTATTTCGAAAACATTTTTTTTGTCAAAAACAAACATAAATCCCCACCAAATGGTGGAGGTGCGCATGCTAAAGACACCAAAACGGCAGGAAAATGCGGAAACTCCACCAGTAGTCCATATGTCGGTTGATGATCCTAATCGTATTCTGCTCGAAGCTTGCGGTTGTACATGCAACTTAAAAAAATTAGGATGAGACATGAAAATATGTTGTTTTCAAATGTATTTGTGTAATTTACCGAAACCACGGGTCCAGAAACCCGAAATGAGCAAACAATAATTGCGATGACAATTCCGATCACAAGTGAAATTATGTGCAATACTGTTGCACCTGCATGTGCAAGTTCTACTTTGAGCATAATTTGAGTACATTAGCTTTTCTTGCCACACTTCAGGTCTCCCTGCTCAAGTTGGCTTTTTTGTTACACGTCGGGTACACA
>Ga0210059_1012563_pt1 | contig 12770 bp, 2 predicted proteins | sample Ectturendosymbi2_FD_188042 | JGI IMG/M metagenome (GOLD analysis project Ga0210059, IMG submission 188042) | Ecteinascidia turbinata endosymbiont from Florida, USA - Sample 2 (SPAdes) (version 2) | ecosystem: Host-associated > Tunicates > Ascidians > Unclassified | place: Key West, Florida...
AGCATACAAAAGAGAACTGCTTTTGACAAGTATTTTAACCACTGAGATATGCCACACCACATTGCAACAACGTAGGCAGCTAGTCTGGTCATGTTACGCCAGACAGTCAAAGTGAAAGTTTATGTAGGGAAGTAGTAGCGTACAAGTCGTTTCCAAAGTGTTGATTCTGACAAAGAAGGAATCTCATCAGATGCGCATCTGATGACGCAAGCGAGCAAGAAAATTCAAAATTTAGATGAACAAATAATCCTGCTACCTATCCAGAAGACATGAATGGGAATGTTAGAGACTACCCTGGACTATTTAGCTTTAGCCAAAGGATATGACCACCGCCTGCAATCATAATAGAAGTTTTCCCCAGGAACGAGAGTGATGGGACACGGTTTTATAAGTTTCACTGCAAAAGAATACCATCTAATGGTGAAGCGGCAGGTCATCCATGGTTAATAGTCCTGGCCTGGAAAAATATCAATTTTTTGCTAATACTGCAAAGTTTTCGTCTCTGGATATCCACTATCACAGCATTCAATACCTCTCTGCAGGTGACACATAAACGTCCACTTTGACTGCACTCGTACCTCCCTTCTGGTCAGGGGGTGTCTGGCCATAGAGGAGGTATTAATGGGGGTTGTAATTCTTTGATTTATTGGGTTTAACGGCACTGTCAACTGAAGTTTCTGCTGGAGAGGTCTTGGCGTCACCCTTACGGGCCCCGCCTTTGCAACATCATCGATGTCTATCATTACGTCATGCACCCCCTCAAAAATTTCTACACACCACTGAGTGGGGTCCCGCAAAAGTGTTTCAAATCGGCCCCCGCACTTGCTAACGCCGGCCCTGGCAACACAATTAGTATTGGGTCCATTGTTGAAGTGAACCGTTTAATGAAAAAAATTGGCAGTATTTTGGCAATACGATTTGTAATACCTGCATACCATTTGTAATTTGGCAGAATGTCGTAAATGTTTGGCAGAATACACCGTGCGTAATCTGGTCACCCTGCTCGGGCCCACCTAGGGTGTAGTATAGATAGAGTTCGTTGAGGGCTTGCATAAAATTGCTTAGACATGCTGACCAAAGTTTATGACGTAACATTTCAATGCTTGTGACGTCACAGCTGCCGATTCAAGCTACAACAATTTTCATAGATTTTTTGCCCCCGCTTCGAAAAAGGTTCCTTTACCAACGTAGCGACAATGCGCAAGAGAAAGTTTGCTGTGAAAAATTTTAAAGGCTCAACAAATTTTGAAGTTTTGCCCTGACTTAATTAAAGGTGTAACGACATCGATGCGACATTCTCCACCCAAAAGTATGCTTTAAAAATCAGGATTACCAATTGGCGGCTTCAAAACTTAGGAAATTTATTTCGTTGTCGATCTCATGATAAATGCGTTGTAAAGCATTTGAAACCTTGACTGGAACAGTTGCATGTATCTGTGCGCCAATGTGCACTCCCATCAGACTCTACTTTTACTTCTTGCTCCTTTCAACGGTTAGCTGCTTACCTCAAAGTTTTGATGTAAGAATGCCTTCATTTCTCCCACACTACTGGGATCCCTGCATTATGGTGGGTGTATGACGCTGCATTTGGGGTGATGTTAACATTTATTTCTCCTATCCGTGTGATCATGTCATGTGCAAACACCTATTCTGTAATGAGTTATGGTTAAGCATTTTTGTGCTCATGCGTTGTTTACTCTGCCTACGATATGGACCATGTGTCTGCAATAAATCATCATTATTATATTATATTATATACAATAAAGTAGAAGTGAAAGTTCTTCACAGTGATCTGAGGATGAAGAAACTTTTGCTAAACACCAGCACCTTGTGAAGTTCAAATAGTTTTAATGACAATAAACGCAAAGAACTCAGTACGTCTTAAGTGGTAATTGTCCAGGAGGCGATTGTCCTAAGTGGGAGTTGCCCTGGATGGCAGTTGTCTGGTAGGGGATTGTCCTAGGTGGCAGCTGAAGCTAACTTAAAACCACTACAGCAATTTTGGCAAACTTGTTTAATGCGATTCTGTCAAAAGTAAAGGCATTACCTTCTCTGTGCAATTTGGGAGCCCTTCTCACGGTACCTAGCAATGAAGATCTTTCCAAGCATAACAGAAAATGATCTTTGAAAACAGGCTGTAACATCATGAGCGCAAAAATGTACTGACAGACCCTTATGCATCAAGAATTTCTCCCTCATTTCAAACAAAGAGAATCGCTTCGGAACTTGAACATGTGGCAAACATGCGAAAAACCCGAGGTGATTCTGAAGTAACTTATACTTTTTTTGTTGAGTTCAATCAAAAATATTTGAAAATGGTAAACAGTGCATCAACATGAAAACGTGTAAGTTTGCTCGAGGAGCATAGGAATATGGTCGTATTGTAGATGAAAGAACGCATAACATTTCCTGACATACACGTTCGTAAAACTCGACAAGCCGCACATGTTTGTTTATACACGTGTCTGATGCCAGGCTATTTTTATCAGTTTTCAACTGCAACAACAAACAATTGTTAAGTTGGTTGGATCCTGAGATAATGAAATTTACGTATTAAAAAACAGAACTGTTCCTGAAACCTATTTGTTTTGTAACGTGCATAAAATCATTAGCACGTGTTGCATTCGTATATGCCACGAAATGACAAACACACGTATGGCAAAAAAGTACAATATCGAACCCGGAAGTGCGCTTAGGTTAAGCGGCCCTTGATCCTATAAACAGTGGCGTAAGTAGAAGCTTGAGCCAGGGGGGCAAAATGGGTTGAAAGGGGGACCATTAGCTTACACTCCAGAAAAAAGTTCTAAAATGGTTGTAAATCCGGTTGTCTATACCAGCTAAAAAGACAGAAGACACCTTAAAAACGCAAGAAAACAACAACCTACTGAAAACCAAAAGAGTACTAAATATCAAAATGTCAGTTAAAGTGGCCCAGTTTTTACATTTAGCTTGCCAGGGGGGGGCGATTCGCCCCCGTCAGTTACGCCACTGCCTATAAATGCTTTATGAGATGTAACAGACAACCAATTTCAAAAACGCTGCAAGTGATACCTTTACAAGCAAGATGTGGTGTACAAAACCACACTGTAAAAAGGCTTTAGAAATCAATGCTTGGGTGGATTCGGTGAGTCTGGGTGTCCACAAATGGTATGCGTGTTTCATTCAACTTTGTTCAATAAAAGTTCCTTTTCATGACTTTTAAATTCTTCGGTTGTTCATTTGCAGGCTTACTTATAAACCCCAAAAGTGGGAGGTTTGCCCTTATGTCCTGGACCTATATATCAATAGGATTGCTTCAATCTTTAATAACGGTACTACTCGAGAAAAACTAAAAGGTTTCTTTATCGTCACGTTTCCTCCCTCACGGGTAAATAATTTGCGCTATTCAATGCCAAGGTCAATGAATGTTGCCTGATGAAGACTTCAAAGATAAATGAAAGTGATTTTTGAGTTGGTAAAAGAGATTATAAACTATGGAAAGATGATTGAGCTAGTTGTGAAAAAACGCATCCGTTTGCCACTTTTCTGACACTAGAAAAGCAAACACGATTCTTTTCAGTTGTCTGTAAAATTCTAAGCTCCATGGACAAAAATCATTTTCAGTGATTGATTTTATACGTCATGACGTTGCAGTTATACTGATAATGACGTTGCAGTTATACTGATAATGCCGTTTTAACATCAACATGCGCAGTACTGATGTCCAAATCGGAAATTAGTAAGTCAACATCAATTCATTAGCAACCTTAAAGTGGAGTAGCTCCTTTATACGCATATTCTGTGTTCAGGATATGCAGTAGAATTTGCCTAATTCGTCACCTCAAGGGGATTAGAAAAAAGTTATGAATTACGCAAACAGGTGAAAACTCTATCATAGAAGCTCGTATACTTCATCATAGTAACTCGTACACATACATACTGCTCTTATTTAAAATACAAGTTAATTACGTTATGGTTGAATACAACAATTAATTCCTCTGCTCTATCTGGACTCCTCATTTAATCAAGCACCTTTTACATCTTTAATAAACTTTTCCGCGTTCTCTCAATAGGGAGTCGGGTCGCGCTTCGCACCTCGTGTATAAATTCGATAAACAAAAGCGAGGTGCAGCAATTCTCAGATAAAGATCCTTAATTTGTTTGAATTCCCACACGTACTAGCTGCTTAGACATCAAAAGCGAAACTGCAAATGACGAATTAGACGAACAAAACGCTTCTCAGGGATAGAGAGGTGACGAATTAGACTAACAGAAATGTACACAAAAGATAGGGATTCTGCCGGGACCGACGAAAAAGTGACGAATTGAGCGAATTGACGATGACGAATTAGACGAGTTCTACTGTACTGAATAAACTGAAATGAACTCCTTTTTTGAACGCAATTTGGCAGCCCCCTGTTGCTAATTTCTTGCTATAGACCTGGGTTAGGCCTGTCACAATAACAAAAAATAATAACCAGATTACTTTTCAATCAGATTCTCTTAGTTGTTAACATCACTGTTTATAGGTATTATTTAATTATATTTTGTACTACGTGCACTTCGCAGAGCTGATGATGCCTGCATAATAGGCGAATCATCTGCTCTGATAAGATCGTAGTGTTTGACCCTGATGGTTGCGAAAGGTTACCTTTTGATGGCCTTAATGACGCAGTTATGTTTTTAGAGGCAAAAATGTATAGATATTAATTGCAAACCTCGCAACCACCAAAAAATTGTGGTTATTTGGTTTCTTAGCCCTTGTCGCTACGGTCTGCAAAGGTACTGCATAGAAATGGTTCAATTAAAACGTAAAATAAAGAAGTTTTCATCAGCATGCAGTTTATATTTGACACCGATTTCAAAACACCCATACGTAGTAATCTCAAATGATGGCTTGTATCTGATTAGAAAATGCGCAGGTTTTACCATAAAGCAAATTATCAACACTGGTGCGAGCCACCAGGAGCAGATCATGCATAATTTAAAAAACAATATCCAGAAAATACTAACTGTCAAGGCATGAATCTTGAATTTTTAATATACGCTCTTGGAACACGTATAGGAAACACAAGGATGATTCTATGTTGTCATCGTATAAAATCAGAAATTGCTAGATTCTTTGTTAGAAAGGCTTGGTCAACTGTTTTTTTTCCCGCTTGCTATTTTCTTACTGAGCTCGAGAACACCCTGTCACAATCGCAGTTTGCGTGAGACAGAAGAGCATAAAAATGCAAAGCAAAATAGAGGGTAAAAGCACTCAAAAGATATCTTATCTACGAGAAAAAAAACTCCGCGTTGCACACAAGTGACTTTGTTATCAGTTCAAGTTCATATTGTGGTAAAGTAGCTTCTTGTAAGAAAGCTCTGAAGCTTTCGCAAAAGGTTGGAAAGCAATGTTTCTACCTTCTTTCTTTCGCAGGATCGCTGAATATTTTTGTAAAACTTAGAAAAAGCAACGCAGTGTCGAGTTTTACATCTAAAATAAATAAGAACAGGAATAGTTTCTGAAAACTCACATGCGCGCCATTCTATTCAGCGCAGTGCAGCCATGACAAGTTACTTAACTTGCTTGTGATCTGTGTGTGTCCGGACCAGCAAGGGCGCGCAAGACTTGCCCGATGCAGTCTAAACAATCAATGAATGCTTCGCAACTATTTGATTTTAGAAATGGCTGATCACGCAACTTGGGGGCATTTTTTTCGAAGAAAGTTCGTTGACCAACGCGACTGTTTTGTCTCTGCGACAGTTCAAATGCAAATCCATGAAGCGCCTTTTTCACTTGTTGGTTACGCCAAGCTGGTATCAACTTCATTAACGCCGATAACAAGGTTTCCAGCGCATCTTCGTTTTGACTCAAGCTCATGTACACTTTGCCGATCCCAATTTCTGCTATAAAACTGGTAGTGGCGACAGTTAAAGAAACTGGTGCATTCTCGCAAACCTCTACAGCTTCTCGTAACCAGCGTAAAGCTTCATCGTAATTATTTATACGATAATAACAGTAACCGACTTCTTTTTTTAACTCGCCAATGGAGCGATCTGCTGCTGGGTCAGATGAGTGTTTCACTCTTATCAAAAGTTCCTCTTTGTAGCGGTTGATAGCTTCATCGTACTTTTTCATTTTATACAACATGTAGCCAATTGTTCTCAGACTGTCGGCCTCTGCACTACCATCATTCAATAGAGAACCAAACTGCGATTTACTGTAATCTGGTTTGCAACGTCTTCGAAGCTCAATCTCCTGCTCATATTTCTCCAAAGCATCAGAATATCGTCCAAGGCGCATAAGGCAACCACCGATTTGCATCAAGTTGTTTGCATTGTTTTCTGCACTGTCCTCAGACAAATAACAAATCTCATGCAATTGCATTTCTCGCTCAAAGTAATGCGCAGCTTCTACTTCCATTTTCTGATCTTGAAGGTAGACGGCCAAGCTGCTGTAGCGCAGTAGGAGCTTCATGGCGGCTGCTGCGCTTTCTGTGCAACTTTCTAGGATGTTAATTTCCTCTTTGAAATATCTAACTGCCTCATCTACCCGTCCCATGCGTTTCAGGACAAGGCCAAGCAATCCTGTGTAGTCTGCATTCAGCTGTGGCGGTAAACTCAAGTTTAACGCTTGTTGCAAAAGATCCGCGGTTTCTCCTCTGCACTCCAAAGCATCTTCTTCGCGATGTAGAATATCAAGGCACTCGGCAAGATTCTCTCTGCAATGAATTAGTTCTTCTATCTCTAGATCCTCCTCGTTTTCGTAAATTTCTAAAATTTCTTCGTAGATATTCAGACTTTGATTTGCGTACTCTTTTAATTCGTCACCACGCCTCAGTTGAAACAAACATTCACATATCCTTTGCAAGGTGAAGGCAATCTCTGCGTCGCATTCTTCGTTGTCAGTATGAACGCGAAGCAAAGCAAGTTTTTCTTCAAATATATTCAAGGCTTTTTCATAGTTATGTTCACAGATCCAACACGTGCCTATCTCATCAAGGCAATCTACTACTGTTTGCTTCAATTTGTTTCTTTTGTAAATGTCCTGAGCTTTGCGGTATTGTTTTCTCGCCTGGTCATATTTACGCAAACGTTGTAAACAAAGCCCCACACGAAATTCACCGTCCGCTCGTAACAATGCATCACCCAGTGCTTCATTTTCTGGGCACAGCTGTAAAGATTCCTCGAGCTTCTCCAGTGCGCTTGCGTGCTTGCCTAAGTTTGTTAAGCATTCGCCAGATATACAAAGCAGTGCTGGCCTCGAGGTATTGTGACATTTCAGGAACTCATCGCAACAAGAAATTGCCTCGGCATACTTTCCAGCTTTACATAGACAAAACACTAAGCTAGCCTCTTTCCAACAAGCCACTTCGTTCCGCCCTGTACGACGAAACTTTGTCAAAGTTTCTTGAAAAGCGGTTATTGCCCTGTCGTAAAAACCAAACAACTTGAACATTGCTGCACGGTCAATAGTAGCAGTTGCACCTTCTTTTTTGATTGCTTTGGCTTCTGCTTCTGGGTCGTCAAATAACCTTGCCTCCACGTAAACTCTGAGCCTTGAGGCAATCACAAAATAGTCAACAAAACTCTGGACTCCCAAGCTTTCCAAAATTCTGGTCTTGTTTATGGCCATAGTTATGTTTGATCCATCCCAGTGAATACGATCCTGTTGTTCGTTTCGCGATGAGTAACTTCTAAGCCGTATTTCACACGCTACAGCGACTGCGTAGCGTAGCTTACGAGCGAAGTCCGCTGACAGCTCACCACTTGCTTCAAGCTGGTCAACTGTGTGAAAAGAAGATGGGGCGCTGATGTTTAGATATCTTCCCAGGGCTGCAAGAAATAGTGTAGTGCTGCGATAAATTACTCGTTTCATGTCAAACGTGTCTGAAAAGTGCAGTGTGGACAGTCGCTCACGGATGTCAAAGTTGGCGGAGTCTTCTGCTAGTTGTTTCCGCAGCTGTTCAACGCCAACATGCCTCGCCGCAGCTAGATTTACACCGTGAAGAAACTTCTCGTAAACATCCTTGTCACCGGAGACAAAACATGTTTTTGTCAGTACATCTGCCAGATGGTAGCCATTTTTTATGTCTTCCTTGCTTTCCAAGTACTTCAGCATTTCCGAAACCGGTCTTATCAGCTCAGTTTTCCATGCTTTCTTTAACGTTCCATGTTGTCTTCCAAGCGGGTTTTTACTTGCATGAGGGGCAAATCCATCTGGACAGATGCCACAAGGAGTGTAGGCGTCATAAAACCAATCTTGGCTGCGATCGTACGGGTCGTTTAGACTGCGAATGTGCATGAAGCGAATTATGGTTTCGCCGAACGATATCAGCAGTATTTGGAACAACACGGCCAGCCAACGAAAATTCTCCAATATTTGAAAGTAGTTTGGGCGATGTTTTACGCCATCCTCGAGGATAATTAAACTTTCAAAATCTGAATAAGGAGTAATTTCTTGTTTGGCAAGAGACCCCAGGCCAACTAACGCATACTTGCACTGAGGTTTACCCAAGGCAGCTACGCAGCAGTGCAGAATGTTATTCATGATGGAACAGTATTCTTTCGATATGTAACCTTGTAAATTTCGTAGTTTTTCGGTTTTTTTAATCTCTGCATCACGTTGAGCTGTTGGAGACAAATCATCAGGAATTGGTTCTATTTCACTGAGCTCTTGCTTAGCAGTTTTACGGAGCAAGTCAAGTTTTTCATAACATGAAGTTGATAATAAGGGCTGGAAGTCAAACTCTACACTTGGAGCTCCCGCTTGTTTCAGTGTAAAACGGATCAATTCATCTAAAGATTCTTCCACGTCTGCAACGTTGTCCGGTTGTCTGACGATTGCAGCGCAAAACAGAGCTGCACTCTGTAACAGAGACTGTTTGTCAAAAGAACGCAACCTGTAAACGCAGCCAATGTGGTAAAGCACCAAGGCTGTTTTCCTCTCCTCAATTTCTCTCCCGTTAGGGTAGCACATACTGTTCAGCTTTTGCGCCAAGATGTACTCAAGGCTTTTGCTTGCGTATTCTAAGGGCCAATCTGAAGAAAAGGTTCTTGTTTTGCCATAAACAAAATTCAGAAATCTTTCGTCAAAAGTTGATGACCACTGCGGCATATTACCTCCTTTTGAGCTCTATGACGCATTCATTTAACAAACTTCAGATGCTACACCAGGAACCTACAATAAGTTTTGTGAAAAATTTCTACGAACATGAAAAAATTAGGCCTGCTTGTTAGTTCGGATGCTGCTAGATAATGAAAAGGATGCAGCAACTGATTTCAGTCTACAGTAGTTAACAGAGAAACTAGTAAAGTTCAAAACGCTTGAAAGGAACCTTTTCTGGAGAACTGATTCAAATCACATCAAGTTTTCAGGCAGGTCTATTCGGGGGTGTTTGAACATATCGACACATTTGTTACAAAAAGTGAGCTAAAAATTTGCACAACCTTAGCACCTGTAACGACCAACGCAGTGCGCATAGAAGTCGCAACACGAAATTTGGAGTTTTACAAAGTTCTAAATATCTTAACTCGCTTGATCTTTGGCAACTGTTCAACTGGGGATACGAACACCCAACTGATCTTACAGCATTTCCTGTAAGATTTGCTGTAGATATTTATCGACGACTGTAGGCTATACCATGCAGTGCACAGTTTTGTCAATAATTTCAACTCAACTGAATTCAAACAACTTCATCCGGGCATACGCAGCTGCCTGGACGTTTTCTTACGAATTCCGGTAAATTCCTAACAAAAATGTGAGGTAGTGTACTGTATGTCTGTACTCAGAGACTCGACATGTCTTCAAGTGGAATACTCATAAGCTGGCTAGCTCACACTATAGGCTGATGCGAATCACTCCCTGTTGCATCAGACTCACGAACGAGAAGTAATGTTAAATGCTTTGTTGCTGTATTACCGTTCCGCATCATTGAGCTTCAAAAGCCTTATTGCGCATATCTCCGCTTTGACAGAGCGTAAATCCATTCATGACTAGTTGAGTCATTTTACGATTCTGTTGATGTAAGAAAGTCAGCACTGTTCAACATAGTAAAAAGTGCTGTTCTTTTTGCTACTCATGTTGTTTCGTAGCTTTTGTTTCGTAGCGTTTGTACGTCATACTACTCATTGTTTCTTGTTATTGGTATGCTACATATTTTGTGGTTGAAAACATTGCCCTGAAGAAGCCCACTTGAATAGGTGGGCGAAACGTTGGCTGATAATAAAATATAATCACCAGAAGAGCTTATTCATGTGTTTGTTTGAGAAGTAAAAAGTTCGACCTTACATTTCGTAAGTCACTGGCCTTAAGGTTTTGATTAAAATTTGCATTTCCCTTCTAAGTTTCTTTTCAAGCAACACCGTTTGAATAAGATGTATGATGTGCGAAGCTCACAAACAGCCTTGATTTAAACAGTTGAAACGTTTCCTTTATTGGACTTTTATTTTGAGTTTATTTGCCAACGTTTCACCCACAAAACAAGTGGGCATCTTTATATTCTGAGCAGTGGTGTACGCAGAAAATTTTCATGGGGGAGTTTGGTTCAAGGTCATATGGTGGTTATTTGTTTTTGGTGTGCGCTGTTTGTGACGTCACAATTTGACGTCATTTCCATGTTTCCAAACCAACGTTTTGGCGAAGTTTGTTGACATAGTATGCATATTTTTCTACATCCACTCTCCTTATTATATATGTCGTTGCACTGAATATGAACTATCAGCGCTCCAAGTTAGGCTATCGGGGAAAAACAAACTCAACGCTACGACACAGCAGTTCATAACTGCAAAAATAACAGGTTGCGCGTTAAAACAGGGGAATTAAACACACTCATCACTACGTCAGAGCAATTTACAACTACAACATCAGGCTGCACCAAGGTCTCTTTAAATACGGCAGTGGAGCATTGAAGGTGTGCAGCTGGACTGGCTGGCGCACACCCTGGTTTGCAAGATCGAATTTTGCGAAAGCGGATAAAGTACGCAAGAAAATGTTTGCTTTTTGTGATGTTTGGAAGTCCACAGGCCCGTAACCAGGGGGGCGAATCCCCCTTAGAAAAGTTTTCGCCCCCACAGGAAAAATGTGCTGGACGTATTTTGAAACTATTGCACATAGTTTAAAAATTTTTTCCCCCATTTAGAAAACTCTTCGCCCCCCCTGGTGTCCCAAGCTGGTTACGGGCGTGGAAGTCCAGCAAACGTTTAGTTTTCCTTTTTCCCTGCTGAGACATTATCAAATGCCTGAATACTTCTGTGTTAACAACTGCGGTTTTTGAGCTCGTGCAACAGTTTTATCATGCTATAGAAATTGCTAATGTAGCCAATGGGGTCAGCGCTTGCGCAGATCAACAGTAGCAGACAAAATAAAGGCAATTGTTTCGGACAAAGTGAACTATCACGGAGCACAATCTTAAACATGCGTGGTGGAGAAAAGGTCTGCAAAAAGTGTTGAAATGCTTCCTGGATGCAATCGATAATCCAGTTTCCCACCAAAACCTACTTAATAGTTTTTGGCCCATTTACAATGTTCTTTGAAATTTGAATGCAAATTCATTCCCTGGTATTTGCATTAAGTCGACAAATGAACAAGGAAAAAGTATGCGAAAACAATTTATCCCCTTTACGCAGGTAATAAAGTTTTGTGAAATATCAAGCTCAAGGAGAGGAGGGTTTAACCCCAAACCCCTTCCTTGCGCACGCCATTGCTTAATATAAACTATCAGCGCTCCCAGCTAGGATATCGGAAGAAAATACAATCAACGCCACGACACAGCAGTTCATAAGTGCAAAAATATCAGGCTGCACGTTAAAACAGGGAGTAAAACACACCCATCATTGCGTCCGAGCAATTTACAGCTGCAAAATGAGGCTGCGCTGGTCTTGTCGAATACGAGCAGTCGAGCATAGAAAGTGTTTGAATGGACCGGCTGGCGCACACCCCGGTTTGCATGATCGAATCTTGCAAAACTTCACAAGCATTGAGAATGCGCATGAAGTACGCAAGAAAATACTTGGAAGCTCTATTTGTTTCTTGAGCATCAGTATCAACCTGTCCCTTCCTTTCTATTAACTGCGGCGATTCTTGTCTACCCACATCTTCAACTTAAGTACAGCCTGTGCACAAGTGACAGAAACCAGCACGCATAGATGTTATTTAATGGAAATCGATTTCGCCATACGGCATCTTCAGTCCAAGTAAATTAACCCTTTAAAGGTAAAGACGAGTGGAAATACGCAAAGCAGTGATTATTACGAAACAAAGACAAAGGTTGCGTGAAAAACATTTTGAGGTAACGTTGACAGTACTGTAAAAAAGCAGTTAGATTAAGCACAAACAAGTAGTAAAAACACCAAATATGGCAAGACAACACTTACTAGCGGCAATCAGTTAGAACACAAAGCGAGAGGAAAGAGCAATATATTAGAGGAGAAAAAATAAATGGTGCGCCAAAACAAAAGTTATGATGCTGCGCCGAAAGCAAGAGGTGATCCAAGCCATGTCCGAGGAATTAGACTTACTCTTGTTTAGACGTTGCTTTTATCATAACTTTTGTTTTGGCGCACCATTTTTTCTCCTCTAATTTATTGCTCTTTCCTTTCGCTTTGTGTTCTAACTGATTGTCGCAAGTAAGTGTTGTCTTATCATATTTGGTGTTTTTACTACTTGTTTGTGCTTAATCTAACTGCTTTTTTACAGTACTGTCAACCAGTGGCGGCTCGTGGTGAAATTGGCCGGGAGGGCTGCGAGATTTCATCTCTGGTTGAACATTTGGGATTGTCGCCCTGGCTGTTTTTATAATTAGTGG
>Ga0210059_1012564_pt1 | contig 12770 bp, 7 predicted proteins | sample Ectturendosymbi2_FD_188042 | JGI IMG/M metagenome (GOLD analysis project Ga0210059, IMG submission 188042) | Ecteinascidia turbinata endosymbiont from Florida, USA - Sample 2 (SPAdes) (version 2) | ecosystem: Host-associated > Tunicates > Ascidians > Unclassified | place: Key West, Florida...
CGAAAGTACGATTTAATCTTAGATTAGCTGTGAGTGAAATGGAATCAAAATGATACCTACGTGAAAGATCAAGCAATAGATGCTGTCCAGGCTTAACTTTTGTGTAAACTCACAAACGCCTCATGCCAGCAAAAATAAACGTCACAAGCCATATCTCCTTCCACACGTGGTCACGTCGCACTAAGTTCTTCCAAAATCCTGACGGACGGGAAACTACACTGGCCACTGGCCATCAGGATAAAAACAAAAACACTTATGAAGCAAACATCCTTTGTAATCCAACCTTCAAAGTATTTCAAAAACACACAATTTTTTCGTATAAAACATTAGCGACCACCATCGCCGAAACGGCGCCGCCGAACTGTCCTGGACCGTTGCGGGTGTCACTTAAATTTATAGAACTTGAAAGTACTTTTCACATACTGCTGTTTCATTCACTTGTTTCACATCAGCATTGGCTTGTGATAACTGGCAGATAACATGATGATGAAAAATTTCATGAAACATGTTTATCGTCATTTTTTGCCATGGCACCTGTTATTTTTTGCCGAGACATTTCAGTCAGTTTTCCCATAATTTTGTTAAAACTCGCCGTAACAGTTTTCACTAGTCTATTTTCGGACATTGTCACCGAATTTACTTAATCCTTTTAGTCATTTTTAAAAATGTGCCTATGACCGTAAAAAACAGCAGTACGTCAGTACGTATTGGCTGCCGTATATCTTTCAAATTAACTTTGCTTTACACTTTGAATTCCTCTCACATGAGTTGTTTGTGTACATTTTCGTTTTGGCAATATTTTCAGCAGTGGTTGCCTTTGTCTTAACTACGCGTGGTTCACACATTCCAGTCTCTGCCTGAGTCTCTTGAGTGAAGGTGTTGTAAGTGTTCAACTGACAAAATGTCAACTTACCTTTATGGATGCGTCATTTTAAAATAACATGAACGTTTGGATATTTTTTAATTCGTGCGGTGTTTTAGTGTTCTTGCTTATTTGTTGCTATCCAATATGTACCAAACGTGCGCATCTACATTTACTTTTAGTCGAAATTGTTCTGTGAAAAATATGAGTCGTGTTTCAGACAACCGTTGAAATAGGTTTCTTCTGAAACGTATTTGGCCATATTTCCCTATAATGTTGCCCTTGATATTCCATCAAAAAAATTTAAACGATGTTGCTTCAAGTAATTACTTGGTTTTGATATCAGATATGCACATATTTAGATTTCAGTCAAACGGTCGATATCGCCAAGTGCTAAGTAAAAAATGGAAAGGCCTCATGTGGTAAAATTAGATACTTTGGCGGAGAGCAAACTTATTCTTTTTTGTGCTGACATATACGTGCTGCAAAGAACGTTTTATTAAACTTAAGGTGCCTGAACCGTTTCAGCGTTTGTGCTTGATTTTCATTCAATCACTGTAGTGTTCTCTTGCGCATTAAAAGCATATTCGCCTGCAGGGACCAGGGCCGCAACCAGCTGATATTTGCGGGGGGGGGAATTATTGTAACTGATGTTGTACTGGGAAGCAATTGCCTTGTTACGGCTCCGGCAATGACTTATCTTCCTCCATGTTTCCGATGTGCTTTCTTTAAATATCTATGTTCGTTATGCAAGATGATGTGCATTATGTTTCGACTAAAATAATTTATCTTCAATCTACCCATTTATGATATATATTCGATGTACACATCACCCTTTTTTAAAAGGACTTCGTTCAAAATACTATGAAATATTAGCTACTCTTAGGTAATGGTGAATAAACCTGGTGATAATGCAACCCATGCAGAATAAAACCGTTACGGCAAAGCTTTAGCAACCAGTAAATACAGATATTCATTCGTAATAAGCAAAATTACTGAGGAGCGAGTTACTTCTATAGCAGTGCAACTTCTAATGAAGGAGTTTGAAGAGTGTGGAAAAATATTCAAGAGCTTCCAACAACGTCAGGATGTTGCTTCCAGGATGTACAGGGTCAGCCATCAAGTCTATTTTGTGCATAAAATTAACCACAAGCAAAGTTAACGGTGTTGTAGGCCCAGGGATGCAGCGCTAACAAAAAGGTGTGGGAATGCACCCAAAAAAACTAGACATTTTGAAGCAGTTTCGAACTCATTTTAAAGCAAAACACGAAAAAGGTTTGGGAACGCCGTTCCCATGCGTTCCCGCCCCATTGCACCCCTGCATACCAGGCAAGTGTATGTAGGCCTAATGTTTTTGCACTGAATTTATACATAAAGTGCGAAAGTCGATTGGCACACTTAGCCTACGCATTTGCGCAATTCTCTGAAGAGCCAGAATGGCTGAGGTGCTGTAGGCAGTCCCAACAACCCGCGGCCGCTATCTCCGTTTGCATGTGTGCATTGACAACCGGCGGGCACTCGCTCAACGGCGCGGCCCGGGAATTTCCCATGACCGTACCCGCAGGCGCAGTGCTGTGTGCATCGGCCTGGCCTGAACCATCGCCAGAAAGTCTTCCATTGGGGGCTTCATGTTTGCGCTGGGGGGCTAGACATTCTGAAAATTTATATTAAATTCATTTACAGCATTTGCAGATTGTGCAAATTACTTATGAATATTTTCCCGCAAATACTCATAAAAGCTTTGGAGTTTCCAACAAAAATTGTTTGAACAAGTTTAACAAAACGAATTGGGTCGTAAATCATTGTCATTTATTTGACGGCGATTATTTAGAGATGTCGTAATGAAATGCAAATGTGAATAAAAAATTCAGGAGATCCGATTCAAATCCTATCGTTCAATTATGAAAACACCATTACCGAAGAAGCAAACATGAGGCCTGTCAAAGTACAGTATGTGCGCTGCTATGAACGTTTTCTTTCATTAGCACAAATTGATAAACATTGCCATGAGTTTAAGTGAAATATGCTTATAAAGCGTGCGCATTGGGCTTTTTACTGGCCGAAATACGCATGCATAAACCTTGCTGATGTCTGGACTGTTCATCTCCTGGTGCATGGCATATGTTTAGATTGATAACATTTTGTATTTCAAATCCCCTATAAATATTAACAAATATAGACTAAGGCCTACGTGGACGCAGCAGCTAACATCCATAATCCACTAACTGCACTACTCTGTTTTGGGACATATTAGCAATGATTGCCAAATAGACTCTTCTAACTACACAATCAACTCCACCTGGCCGGTCGGAACAGCAGGCTGCACAAATGTGTAACTTTGGTCGTAAGCACCAAAGGTATTATCCTGCTATGCAGTACAAAATAAGAGAAGACTACCTGGGCTAGACATAGTAGCTTACATTTGTTTACAACAACCACCACAGAAAACACATGATCAAGTAGAAGTCTGAACGTGTACAACTAGGCATGTATACATGTAGGCAGGGCCAGATAAATGAACGAGAGGCCCTTCAAAACAAAGTAGCGACCTCGAGGCTGCCGAAAGCAGGAGCGACACAGGGGTACCAAGCACCCCTAAGAAAAAATTTCGCCACCCCCTTGGAAAAAGTACGTTGGTTATTGTTTAAAAGTATTGGGCATAGTTTCAAAAATTTCGGCCACTCTCAGCACACTCTTCGCCCTCCTTGGTGATTAAGCGCCTGCGCACACGTCTCTTCCACCGATCCCGACATCGGGCTCCTGACGCCATTTGCACCGGTTCAAGGTCACTTGACTCTCGTGCAGGGTTTGTTTCGTTGGAGTGTGTCTCCACCTGCTGTTCCAATCCTGCTCGGGCATTTGTTGCAGGCTTCAGTCGATTGAGTGCGCTTGCATTGACTTAGCTGACTCTTTCTCCGGCAAAGCAGTCAGTATACGTTCATCACTGGACAACCATTTAGTTAGAAGAAAGCCGGCCTTGGCAAGCATTGACCAAAGCCCCTCGACCAATTTAGTACCTGTTTCGACCTCGGAAACAGACCTTTAATACATCGTCCCGTCCACGTACGCTGCTCCTTCCACTTTTGACGCAAATGGTGGTTCGTAACCATGACCAAAGTCGAGTGTAGCTTGACGCAGACTGAAGTCTGCACAACTCGGGGAAGAAGTCGCACCGAAAAGGTGTACTTTCATTTGATGAGGAATGGCTTCTTTCGTAGTCTCCATTACGCCACTCCTCGCTGTCGCGAGGACTCACTAAAGTTTTTAACTTTCAAAAATGTATTTGAAAATAATGAGTGGTTTGTAAACTACTTTCAAAATTTGTTCAAACTACTTTCAAAATTTTGTTTTCAATGAAAAAATTGCCGCGCCCAACAAGGCGCCGCATGGGACCATCATGGGCACATCAGGAGTTGTTACACGATGTTGAGATTTGGAAAAGTTCGACGTGATAATGCATATGGAGGCATCGTCAAGTAACCGTTTCAGATTTTTGTCATGTTCTTCATGAGAACACCCAGTGACAGCTACGTCATTTATTGAGTCACGTACTTTCACAGATCGACAATCTACATACACGCGAATATTGGTCTCGTTCGCCGCAAGTACAATTTCGAGTTACAGACAGCAGCGCACTGAGAAAACAGCTGTGAGGTTTTCCTCCGCAATAAAACACAAAGAACAATTTCACTTAAAGCGTCAAGTCACGTGAACGGTCAAAGAGCATTCCACACGGGAAGTAATAAATTTATTTTCTATACAGCCTGTTTTAAAATATGAGAAGTTAAGTAACCAGCAACCAAAAATCCTTTTCCGCACTCCTGGTAACATTATGTTTTTTTCTCAAATATGTGTTACACGTGCGTGGTCAGGTGGCTTGACTGGGAAAAATTTTTTTCGCACTTCTGGCAACAAAAAGTTTTTTTCTCCAGTGTGTTCGCATGTGCGTGGTCAGGCTGCTGGCAACGGGAAATCCTTTTTCACATTCCTGGCAACGATAAGGTTTTTCTCCAGTGTGTGTTCGCATGTGCGTGGTTACGTCTCCGGCCTGTGAAAATTTTTTTCCACACTCATGGCAACAATATGGTTTTTCTCCAGTGTGTGTTCGCATGTGCGTGGTCAGGTGGCTTGACTGGGAAAATCTTTTTCCACACTCCTGGCAACAAAAAGGTTTTTCTCCAGTGTGTGTTCGCGTGTGCATCTTCAGCCCGCTGGACTGGGAAAATCTTTTTCCACATTCCAGGCAACAATAAGGCTTGTCTCCAGTATGTGTTCGCATATGCGTGGTTAGGTCGCCGGCCCGTGAAAATCTTTTTCCGCACTCCTGGCAACAATAAGGTTTTTCTCCAGTGTGTGTTCGCATGTGCGTCTTCAGGCTGCATGCAACGGAAAATCTTTTTCCACACTTCTGGCAACAATAAGGTATTTCTCCAGTGTGTGTTCGCATGTGCGTCTTCAGGCTGCTGGCAACGGAAAATCTTTTTCCACACTTTTGGCAACAATAAGGTTTTTCTCCAGTGTGTGTTCGCATGTGCATCTTCAGGCTGCTGGCAACGGAAAATCTTTTTCCACACTTTTGGCAACAATAAGGTTTTTCTCCAGTGTGTGTTCTCATATGCATGGTCAAGTGGTGGGCACAGGAAACTTTTTTTCCACACTCTTGGCAGCAATAAGGTTTTTCTCCATTATGCGTGCGGATGTGCGTGGTCAGGTTCCCGACTTGGGAAAATCTTTTTCCACACTCGTGGCAACAATAAGGTTTTTCTCCAGTATGTCTTCGCATGTGCTTGGTCAGGTTGCTGGATTCGGAAAATCTTTTTCCACACTCCTGGCAACAATAAGGTTTTTCTCCAGTGTGTGTTCGCATGTGCTTGGTCAGATGGTCGGCACGGGAAAATTTTTTTCCACACTCATTGCAGCAATGTTGTTTTCTTTCCAAATGAATTTTCATGTGTTTAGTGAAATATGAGTCTTGCGTAAAACATTTTCCACACTGATGGCAACAAAACCGTTTTTTTCCTCGCACAGTTTTTGTGTTCTTGATCGATGTCACTTTTTTGACTAAGCACTGTCCAATGCGCTGGCAATGCGTTCTTTCAGTAAATCTTTCGCGTGTTATGTTGGGCAAAGGTGTTGCCTGAAGACCAGATTTTCTATTGCGTTTTAAGCACAACAAACTTTCATCAGCTAAGCTTGTGGTATCTTCTATTTGACTTGATTTGCTTTTATCGTAAATTCCACACCCATTGTGTTGAGGAGAGTTGCTTCGATGATTTCGCTGAGGGACCTCAAACGATTGCTGCCTGTTTGATGTTTTTCTACTCTTTTCAAAACTGTTCTTTGTAGGAATATCTCTGGCTGTTTCCACCAAAGGAGATGAATGTAGCGATTGTAAATAGCGTGTTCCGCAGTGGTTGTATTGGAAATTATTGTTTGCTGCAATACCAGACGAAGCAATTTTATGACATCGTTTTGTTTCAAAGGGTTCTTCGGTTTTGGATGTTTTTTCTACAACACTTCGAGTCAATTGGCTGAAATGCGCTGATCTTTGCCGATCTTTGAAGATTTTCAACGAGTCGTCTGAGAGAATTTTGTTCCCGAGATAGAAGAACTTATCCGTGTGTGAAGATTTGTTCAGATTCGGTGAAATGTCTTTTTTTTCTAATGTTTTTTCGACGAAACATTTTCCAGTGTTCCTTTTTCCAGATCTTCGATGACATTGTTTGATTCTTTTGTGATCCAGTCTTTGCAAAACTTCTTTTTGATACTTTATTTTCGTAGGCTTGACCAACATTGATCTTTTAGTTAAGGTTGCGTCCAAATATTTGCTACCTGTTTTTTTAAAACATGTTTATCACGTGACACATTTAAACCCATAGTTTTAAAAGCAATAACGTTTCAACATGTGAGCTTTGATCTGCAAATGTGTTACAGTATATACAGGGTCGGTGTCAGGTGGTTGGGGGCAGAGGCGTTGGAGCAGGCAAATTTTTTGGTGCTGGAAGGATTTTTGCCCGAATTATTAAAAACTTTCCTAAAACGTTTTTGTGCGACTTTTGCCAACACATTTTCTCCCACAAAGATTGTGAAGACCTTGCTTAGGTGTGACATCCAAAATGAGGTCTTCATATGTTTTTCGACAAACGCTTGGCGTCACATTTTGAAGTCAAACAGGTTGGGCGCTTTTTTTGCCGGATTTTCCGGGATTCTATCCAGATTTTAGGGATTTTTCCCAGATTTTCAGAGCTTTTGCCCGGACTATCGACAAAGCAAGATTTTTGGAGTGCACTTGCAGCCCCCGCACCCCCGCCTTCTACACCACTGGTTGGGGCCTCCCATGAGCAAGATGTTGCATCTAATCCATATTGATATGAACAAAGCGTTGACTTATTTTGACAAATGTTCATGAAAACATGTTTCTGCAGCATGGGGTGGAGGGGAGCTTTGGTGACTTAGCTCCCCGAACAAAGTTACAAGCGGCCCCAAATTGAACTATGAAACAGTACAAATCAGTGAAGTTTTTGTCAATTTGTAGAATGTTCAGCCACTCCTGCTCAAACATAAAGCCCCTCAATTTTAGACATTCTGGCGAAGGTTCTGAGCATCAACACAGTATATAACGTAGGTAGACATTTGCATTTGCTATATTTTAAGTTATATTTTGTTTCCCAGTTTTCAAAGATGCACTCCTCCTTTCAGTCACAATTGAAGGCCCGTGTTTAATTTTTAGGCCTAATTTCAAAATTATGTTGTATTCATGTACAGTAGTGGTCTTCAACGTGGGAGAAAATCCCCAAGGGGCGATTTTATGCATTGTGGGGACGATTTGGTGATTTACAAAATTTAGGAGGCTATTTCTACTGGTGTATGTGGCGGGGGTGCAGGCGCATCTCCAAAAGGTTTGATATGATGAAAATCTAGGCAAAATCTCTGAAAACCTTCACAACATTCTTGAAAATCTAAGCAAACTCCCTGAAAATATCAGCCAAAAATGGCGCCCAATATGCTTTCATTTGAGAAAAATTGCGCCCAAAATGTTTTGAACAGCTTTTTTCGGAGGTATCTTTTTTTGTTAGGTTGTTTGGCAACGTTGGGTGAATTCGGGGAAAAATCTTTCGAACCCCCAAAAATGTGCCTGCTCCTACACCTGTGGTGATATCTGCAGGTTTAAACATATTGAATTGATTAAAAAAAAAATTTTGTTACTTTGAAATCATAGCATTTGATGCACTCATGACTACATGACTCGTATCAAAGATTATAAAACACATGATGGACTGGTCACGTAACAATCAAGCTAACATCGTCCTGAGTCACCAGGCGAGGATTTACCATTAGGCTGAAAAGGCTTAAGCCTAAGGCCCACGAATTTTGGGGCCCCAGCAATTTTGTAAGCCATAATATTTGTATTTTTGCATTGGTTCAACGCACGTTTTTTCTCAAACTGTTTGCAATGACCGTGAGAACTTTCGCATTGATGTCTTCACTATTCTTATCGATCAGCTTGAGTCGGATTTAGAATTTCGTTACAATGCGTACAAGAACACATGCGATACATTTGATGTATCAGGCAAGTTGCATGATGGAAATGACAAAGAGCTTATTGTAGAAGCTCATTGAACTGTATAATGGAGATCTTGAACCATCACTTTTTTCAAGAGCTGGTAAACCTTTCTGTATACTTTAGAAATTGTGACACTGTCAAGTTAACTTCATCTAAGCGAGATACAAAGTAGATAAAACTTGAAGCATTTCAATACTTGATCCGCAATGAATTTGCTGAAGTATTCCCAAATAGTCTCGCCTACAACATGTGATTATTAACTGCTCTGGCCATTACCCCTCAGGAGTTTTAAGCAATCTCCGCTTGCTCTGAGAAACAGAGCTGCCCTGAAAACTTAACTGCATTGAAATATTTTTATCATTCAGGATTTTTGAGCAACTTGCGCTTGTACCGAAAAACGGAGTGTGCCAATGACATGTTAGCGTGAAACAATCATTGTTCCATAGGCATTACATTAACCCATGCTTTATCCCACAAAATCGGCACAGCAGTTTAGTGCTCACATACCACACGGTCCACAACTATACGTGTTGCGCTGTTCAGTAAATAGTGCTAATTAGCCCACAATTGGGCCGAAACCCACAGTTTTCCGACAGCTGGCGTACAGTGTTATTGGTTAAACAACTGGTTTTCGCATTGGTCAAATATGTAGAGTTTTCTTTGGACAAATTTGATGCAAGGTGCACCAGATATTACAGCTACAGGCTACGAATACGATTTTACATTACTGTGTACCTTGGAAACCGGCTATTTTTGTACAGGGAGAGGATACAGCACAGGTCTACAACAGTCGCGCAACTGACGGGGATGCATGGATGCAAACCACCCGCCATGCTGAGCTAAATGTAAAAATTGGGCCCCATTTTCCTTATATTTCGGTATTCAGTATTCTTTTGGTTTTCAGTAGTGTTTTGCGTTTTTTGGACTGTTTTCCTGTGCTCGTTTTGTTACCGTATGGATATTAACATTAGGATACACTTTCATTTCTAATCTGCTTGGTGTTGGTAAGTGGACCTCCTTCAGCTACGCTTTCTCACCTTAGAAGCTATGGATCGTGGGAAATTGAATTTCTTTGATGTATTAGATAAATATGAATGGTGAAATGTGTGAAACCAGTTCTTGGTTGATTCTGTTCTGGTGTGTCCATATGCCGTAAGAAAGGTCCTCAGGCAGATATGGGGGCCCTTTTTAACCATGGGCCACAAGCCTCAGGGCGGCCTTTCCTCCGGCTCTCGATGGCTATTTGGTAAAAAGGAGCTTTTTCATAACAGCGATTGCATCTGTTGCTGACCAGCGGCATATCCAGGGGGTGATTTGGGCGATCGCCCCTCCACAAACCTACGAAAGCAACTTTATTCCCAATGTTTTTTTCACTTCGGAAAATAGCATGCGCGAAATAAGGTCATTTTGCTGTCCTTTGTTTTGTCACAGCAGTGTTGCGAAGCATACTTCATCTCACATTACAGTAGTGGAGTGAACTAGTAATGATACTTGCATGCCAAAAATTATTGAAATCGCCCCCCAATAACTACATTGGCGGGAACCGCCCAGTTTGCTCACACCGCTTCGTGGCAATGTTTTTGTCAGAGTAGAGGTTCCTACTTCCCAATGATGATATACTTTTTTATTCATTATGCAACTTTCCTATTTTCAAGCTTATAAAAAATGATTGCAACAACAAGTATTCCTCTTAAACACTCCATAATATTTTGAAAAAATCATAAAAAGAAAAATCGTTGGTTTGAACTCGCACCTGGAACTCTTGAGACAGCCCTGAGATTCTTTTCATCAACTTCTGCAATTGCAGTGCTTGAAAACGAACAACTGAAAACGGTTGAAATGAACAAACCGGTAAATCATTATTGTTCTCAATATTTGAACGTACTTATCTTCAGTCAGTCATTTGTGTATTCCAAGATTTCCTGCACTTTTTTTCTCAATTGGCAACAGTTTCAAATTTTGAGGCGCGTTTAATGATCCACAAAAAATCTTTTTGTTTTCCTGCAGCAAAACGTTTTTAAGAAATTTGTAACATCTTTGTTTTTCTTTGATGTTTTGCGGATTGGTGTTTCATTATTAAAAATTTTCCAAAAATCTATTTTTTGAAAACAAACGCAAGTGAGTATTACTGAAACGTGCAAAGAATCTCTCAAACATTTTCACATAACTCGTATCGTTTTTTGAACACACATAACATGCAGGGCACCATTCACTCGCAAACACCTGAACTGCATCACCTGCAGATTCTGTATATAACTACACAAAATGTTTACAGATGTTTTGTGAACTTGCCTTGAAGTTTCATTACACAATTCGCAATAGCTTCTAAACTGATTCTCGGTAGCTGCAGATCTTTCGCTCTCAAATGGAACCTGAATAAACACCACACCAGAACAATAATATTATTATTGTGTAAAAACTTAGCTGCAATTAGAAAAACACCTTCAAAACGTTGAAAAGAAACACTATACTTTTGTGCATATTATTTTGCGATGTTTAAAATCATAGACAAGTTACAAAAATATGTTGTTAACGTCTTCACAAACAATTGAGAAGTAATGATTGCATTGATGCGAGTCTTTTTACTTCAAGGATAATGAACAATCATTGGACAATCAAACTGTCACTGAAACAATGTTTGTATATTTGGAATCGAAACTTGTATCTATACCCCTGATATTGATATCTCTTCTCGCTGGATTCCATCGAAACACTTCCAAGTCACAGACATTTTCAATTTTAAATTGCTCTCTTGTCAAATTTCTGTAACAATTGAAAATAATTTATGAGCGAAGTACGTGATTTGAAAAAACATTTCTGACCTGGAAAAAAATCCAATTTTTCCAAAAACTTTAAAGTGCAGCGCAAACACCTTCCGCTTTATATTTTTCCATTTCAAAAGTATCCATTATATGAGATGTAATAGACCGACAAACTAATTAACGTGGTAGGAGCTAAACATTTTCAAAGAAATGCAGTTCATATTTACCTCCAACAAAGGCATAGTAAAATGATTTTGACGACATTTGCTGTTAACACTAATCATCACTTATGGATCAGTCATGTGTAGACATCACAACAGTTTGGGATACGTACAGATATTGTGTGCATGAAATGTCGCGTTTTACCAACATCCTGAGTGACTCTAAAACTTTCGCCTGAGTTGCGGTTACCAAAGCTGGTTTTATGTTTGAGAAATAAACTACAGAAACCAGTACATGAAAAATCCGAAAGCAGGCTGATGTGCTTGAAAATAACAATTAATATTTTGCGTTTTTCGCAGGTGTTGAGATTAAATATAACTTTTATTTATTCACTGAACAACAGCACATTAAACCTCCAAACCCACTTTCCTGCAAATTGTAACGTGTGTCATGCTATATGACAACAGTTGTTCTTATCCTCGTTTGATTCTGATAAGTCACAAGTGAAAGAACACGCCAAGTTTCTACATGGAAAATGAATGCCACACTTATGCTTTATGAATAAAAAAGTATATCAGATCGCACGATCTTGGTATCGCTGAAAATACAAACTAAAAGTGGATTGATGTTTTCTGCAATGTATGGGTACGCACATATCGATAATCCACCATAACATGCCTAAAACGAGCCATATACAAAATGATACTTACTAACATTGGTATCGAAAAGAATAAAATTTTTCGTTAAAAACAAAATAAAGCTCTTCGTAGGTTGTTCATCCAAAGCATAATTATAAAGGAACGGAAGCATGCTCGTAACCAGCTTTGGACACTAGTTGCGGTGAATAATTTTCTGAAGGGAGACCAAATTTACACCTGTAAAGTACGTTTTTGACACATTAAACATGCTATTGGAGCAGAACCGTCACCAGAAAGTTTTCAATAGGGGTCTTTGCGTTTCTGAGGGGGGGATTTGCGTTTTCGCGGGGGCGGCTTCACATTCTAAAATTGGCAAAAACTCCACTGTTATATAGTGTTTCATGTTTCAATTTGGGGGGCTGGGAGCTTTGTCTGTACTGGAGCGATATTTCTAAAAACCTTGCATGCTTTCACACAGTTCAGCATGATCGCATATTTCGTCACCAGAACCTTCAATGCGTTTCGCTAACCGATCATTGCTGCATTGCGGTGGCAACTTCTTATTCCTTATCATCAAGCTACCAACCGAGGTCCGTCTAGTAAACAATGACAGTACTTCTAACTTGAAGAATGCGAATGCGCTCTTGATTGAGCTAGTATCTAGTCGACTTTGTTTCACCTGCTGTCAGTATTTTTCAAGATATTTGCAATATTATATATATTTTTCTCTAAATATCTAATTAGTCAAATATTTTTACTAACTTACATCACAACTTTTGAAC
>Ga0210059_1012565_pt1 | contig 12770 bp, 4 predicted proteins | sample Ectturendosymbi2_FD_188042 | JGI IMG/M metagenome (GOLD analysis project Ga0210059, IMG submission 188042) | Ecteinascidia turbinata endosymbiont from Florida, USA - Sample 2 (SPAdes) (version 2) | ecosystem: Host-associated > Tunicates > Ascidians > Unclassified | place: Key West, Florida...
ACCACAAGTTTGGCCCTTTGCGGGGGTGATGACGTCATAAAAGAACAATTAAAAAAAGCCAAATATACCCTTTTTCTAACCCCACCCACCGAAAACCCCGCACCCAAATCTCAAATGCTTTTTTTTTCAGTGCAAACTAGAAGACTTCAAGTCTTTCGAGGGCTCGAATAGCTCGCTAGCATATTCTAGCGGCGAAGTATCGCGTGTTGTAGCGAGCTACGGTAGCCGCCAGGGGGCGACTCATGCATTTTCTGATTTTGGAGGTGAAATGTTTTTTGGGCCATAACTTTGGTTCCAGACATGCTAGAAAGTCAATCAAGGGCTCTATCGACGGGGGAGATCATCTAGTTTCCAAACAAAGTGTGAACAAAATTTTGGCTCATTGGATTGGCGTCCAGGGCCAGTCTAATTAATCAAAAATCTAAAAACACACCCACTTTGCGAGCTCCTCCCAGGCGAACCCCTCACCCAAATTCAAAAATGTTTTTTAATCGAACTTAGAAGACTTGTCGCATCCGTAGAGGATTTGAACATGTCTCTAGCTGCAGCAGTTGGCGAGTTATGGCCAAAATAGTGCCGGCCACTAAAGTGGCCCGCGTGGGCGTCAAAGGGTTGGTTGCCAATGGATTGCAGCAATAAACGAGGCCAGGATAGAAGGTTGGTATATTCTGTTCTGGCTTCCATTCGAGGCTTCAATTTACATGAAATTTCGAACAATATTTTATGCTTAAGCCTAAGATTTGTCTAACAGCTTTTTCGAAACGGTGTAATTGTTTTCAGGTTTTACTTGATAAATATCCTGTCAGCAGTTTGTATGTTGCTACCAACGCCCATCAACCTTCAAATGAAATCGATCTCTCTTGCACTATTGATCAATTGTTTGCTGTCATAAAACCTCACGACCCGATGGGAAACACCGAGAAGTGGTTGGTTGACAATGGAGGTCGGTGTTGTTTTTGATAAATATCGGTACACTAACATAGAAGCGTTTGACCTCCTTGGAAGCAATCAGGGATGTAGTGGGGTGGGAAGGCGTAGGAACGGCGTTCCCAAACCTTTTTTGGCGTAGGAACGCGTTCCCACACCTTTCTGCACTAGTAACGTGACTTGAAGAATTAGATTTTTCATTTCAATTTCTACGTGTAGCACCTGGAGCAGCATAAACGAATAAATGACAAGTTATTTCGTGTATTGCACTGCATAGTACTATAGTGAAACAGGAAGATCCAGTGTAGAAATTCTTGTAGGCGAAGGCGCACTTTAGTTGAAATATTTGGTGCACTCTTCTTTTTTATTTGGTGTGGGAACGGCGTTCCCACACCTCTTATTTTAGCACTACACCCCTGGAAGCAATAGATGCATTAATTACTGGTCTTAATTGCACGATGTCAATATAAACGAAAGATGGTCTATTTTTTCTTTCTGTTGTAGTTTTTTGAGCTGCTCAATGCTGCCAAACGTTTCCAGTGATTGCAGAATTTTGCTAAATAGTATAGACTAAACCGGGTGTATCAGTTACTGTGATATTAAGAAAATATTTTTATTTACAGTTTTTACCCAAATCCTTCACCACATAGGTTTCGAAGATATCGTACGGTCTTACAGTGCCAAACTTTAACGTTCAACCTTCATTCGAACCGACAAATGTTCAATTATTAGGTTTGTTTGCTTTTTATGAATTCCAGCACTCTAAGAATGCCAGTTACCTAATCCAAAAGATGTAGTTTTTAATACCTTTGATGAACCATATGATTTTTGGTCATGTTTTATCTTCTGGTGACATATTTACTTTTTTCAACTAAATTTGGAAAAACTGTTAATCACAACTCTCAAGCGCTGAGTTTTGGTACCATGGACGTTTTACTTCGCTGCAAAAAATCCACCTTAAATTTTGAGCTAAACAAAATGAGCTTCATCGCAAACATAATTTAACAAAATGCTTGTAGTGAGTCTATATCGTTTCAGCAGTAATGAAGATTGAGTCACACAGTTACAAACTAATCAGATCTGCCTGTAAAGTCAATACCTGGCAAGTACACCGGTTTTTACTTAAATGTTTCTGACCAGTTGTAATGGCTAAAGTTAGTTTCTGTAGTTTTTGTTCCATAGCCTAGTCCAGATTTGCATATTTTTAAATATAAATTTTTTAATTCTTAGATTCTTATTGATCTCTAAGCCTTGATATTAATATTTAACTATGTGATAAACGTTAAAGTAAATAATGTTTCAGTAGCTTGGTTTTTGACCGAACAAAAACGACTTGCCACTATTGAATTTGTTGGGTGTGTCCGTCATTCTTACCGGGATTTTTGCCAGTGAATAATCGAAACCCTACAAAACCTTTCAATCAATTGTAAAAATTGTTTTCTAAAGTCCAAATGCTAATTGCTTTCAGCATCCATACTTTTGTCAGGTCTACATTTTGCTGAGATTTTACGAAAAAAATTTATACAAAATCATTTTCTTCCATTAGTGGAAAGTTCTTGGCACGATTAAGCCATTTTTAATCTAAATGCCATGAAAAAATTATATTATTATTATTAACGAAAATTCGTGTTAACTTTTTCTCAAGTGTTTATGTAATTCACGGTAAATCCAAGTAAAGGCTTAAACATGAGTTTCATATGTGGCTCCGTAGCCTTCTTTTGCCAACGATGTGCTATACCACAATTGTCAATATCATCAAAATGCTGTACGAGTGTAAAACACCATATATCGGACAGAAGGTGGAAGGAAATTTGCTGCAGTGGCGTAACTACAGGTTTGAGCCAGGGAGTAAAACTTAGCTGAAGAGGGCCCGCTGACTACCGAAGGGGTAGCCAACACTCTGAAAAAAGTTTAAAAATGATAGTGAAACCGGATGCGGATGTCTACAGCCTACTAGCTAAAAAATACGAAAACATCCCCGAAAACGCATAAAAAGCAACTACCTACTGAAAACCAAGGGAATACTATATATCAAAATGTAAGCTGAGGAGCGACCGGTTGTTACATTTAGCTTGTCTGGGGGTCGGCTCGCTCTCCTACCCTCCCGTCAGTTACGCCACTGCTCTGCCGATAAGTTTGGAGTAGTAGGAGTACTATATGACAACAGGTTTGAACGAAACATCCAACTATTAAAATCCATTATGGTTTTATTCATTCTAAAGTAAGATTCTTGCAATTAAATTGCACAGAATTCAAATTAGGACACTGTTACGTTTCATACATTTAAGCCTTTACCGAAAAATTTTGCTGGAGCAAGCTCCAACACTGAAGGAAATGTGTTACTTTGGGCATGAGAGCGATTGAACGACACAAATGTATTTGCTTCTGTTTTAAGGTGAGTGTTTGACTTCATTCCCTGCTCAGGAAACCTTATTTTGCCATACGAGTCAGGAAAACTGGGTATAATGCTACCTATAATTTGCACAGGTTTTCCTGAGACACGTGACATCCGTTATTTCCAGACCAAATTATTTTTTTACTTCCATATGTCCATTCTTAATCACTTTCGCAACAAAATTGTATCTGCGCAGCGTAAGGTACATATCATGCAAATTTTACGCAGGGTACCACCAAAAAGTTTTTTTAGAGGGGATTTTTTGTTTGTGCGTAGAAAACGTCATGCACGTGTCAGATGAGTTTTTTTCACATCAAGTCACGGTGTAGGAAGACTCTTCACATATAAGGTATTGGTGGTCATATCTGGCCAAATAGGTTTTGCACCTAAAATTGCGTTGAAATGTTAACTTAAAGGTGTCCGAAATTTGCTCCACATCAGGTAACCGTTTGAGCCTAGCCTGCTTCCATGCGTCTGTTTGACCGTGGTTCTGCTATGTATCTGCACACAGTTGACAAAGAGTTTTCATTAATGCACGGCGCAAATAACTTTATTTCAAATTAAATGTGCACGGCCGCATTAATATTTGTCGAAGGCCACATGCGTCCGCAGGTTATGCACCCCCGCTTTATACCCATGCATTAACGTCAACACAAGGATGGACAGGCCGCAAGCGCCAATTTTTATGTCTTCGGTATGACATAACCGGAAAACGAAGCCAGTGAACCAACTTGATAGAAGCGTATTCAACTGTTGCTTTCTCCACAGATGAAAAAGGATTGCTTCCAGCCTCTTGCCTGCGACAATTAGATGTTTCTCATCTCTTTTCAAAACGTTCTCTGTCAACTGAAGTTGCAACAGCAAACAAGGAAAATGTTCATTCGCTACAACAGCCCAACTTGACCGATGTCCGCTCAAACGACATGCAAAACAACCAGAACACCTCCATGGACACCACTACTAACCATTTGGCAAACGAGCATCTCTCCCAAGATGGTGATCTGAATTCTGAGAGTGCGACGCAGCCTGCACCAATTGAACTGCGCCATGCTCGCTGCTACAAACCAAAGCTTATGAAGAAGCCAAACATACCAAAAAAAACTCCACCCCAAAGTTATGCCAAGGTTTGTGTAGTTTAAATGTCTGTCGTAAACAAAACGATCGATTGATACAAACTTCAAGATTAATTCTACATAGGTGCAGAATTGTAGACGCACTTTCGAAGCATAAAATTTTTAAGGTACTGTATTACCTGCATCGTTCTTTTATTAATTTGACAACACAACATGTTGTGCTTTTTTAAAAGATCTTGAGGATTGTTGGTTTCAGAAAATGAAAAACTGTGAAAACGGATTTCCACGCACCAAAATCTTCGAAACATTTTGGTTTGAACGTTGTTAGATTAACTACTAAAAACTACGAAAGTATTAACGAAATAAAATGAAAAAATTGCTCGACTGCTGTAATTAAAACGACGCCAATGTTTCATCCACCTGCATAGTTGGTCTTCATCACGTCAAGTCGCAGGCAAAGTAGAAATCAACAAAAGTACAGATGAAGAACAAAAACTTGACCAGTGTGGCGTATCGAGATAGAAACCGATAAAAGCCAAAGAATGGCAACGGTAAATTACGATGAAAAACAACAGGGGAGAGTATGTGCGATGCAAATAATCGAAAGAACAAAAGCAAAGGGCGAATGAATTAAAATCTAGTAAGGCAGCAAAACAAACACAATTTTTTTAATAGTGATAAAAAGCGTGCGACAAGCTTATTCCTACACAAACTCTGCTTTGTCAACACCTACAAAAAGTTTGCGTCTCAACACCCTTCAAACTAGGTGCAACATTTATTTATAACATAGGGTCTCGTTTTGGCTGAAGCTTTAGTCCATTTTGCAAATCTGTTTTTTTCCGCCAAGGCTACAAGATTTTGGCGAATAGGACGGGCGTGGGTTTACTTCAGGGGCCCATCTCCTAAGCTCAGTGTCTCTTCCACGACCTCACCAGACCTTGAAACCAATAAAATTGTGCTAACGAGCTTGGAGGGAAATCATTTAATGGTGGAAAAGGAGCTCTGTTACCAAAATCGAAAATTGTAAGCAATAATCTGAAAATTTTCTCAAATAGGCAAATACGTAAAGGTTTAAATCCATTGACTTGCATGAATCCAAATGTATTTTACAATTTGTTTCAAAAACACCTAAAAGCAGACACCTGCATTTTTCACAATAACCTAACGAAACATCCAGTATTTTCAAAGGCGTTTTTTGGCTAATTCCTTCATTGCGCCACATTCTGTTCTCCAGCTTGTTCTTGTTGATAGTTTAGAACAGGGGTTCTCAACCGGGGGTACATTTACCCCTGGAAGTAAATTTTACCTATCCTGGGGGTAAATTTAATGATGCTGAAGTTACAATACTTTGTTTTTTTCTACAGCGCTATTGAGTAAAGAAAAAACAAGGGATAAATTTTATGTTAGGAGGCTGGCATGGGGTAAACGGGAGGAAAAAGGTTGAGAACCCCTGGTTTAGAACACACACATGGCGATGAACATGGTTGTTGTAGACAGAGAAAGAAAAAGCAGTTCCTTCAGAAATCTTAAAACCAGTTCAAATCTTAAACAAATACTTTTGCGCTGGACTGAGATAATGATTCGAAAATTCATAAATATCTTTTCTTCTGATGTATCAGTAAACAAAAGCGTAAGCTTCGTTTTGTGAAACAACCACTCTCGAATTATGGTTTTGGCTGCCAAAACTGACAGTCGTTCAAAACTGACAGTATTATAAATAATTATAAATAATTTGGATTACATGAACTGTTTCTTATCCTACAGCGCTTGCGATGCACAATTGGCATCATTTTTTGACTCCAGGATAACGTCCTGCGATTTGACTTTAGACAATGACAAAATTCAATTTACTTTGAAAAAAACGTGTGGAACGCAGCTTGACCTTTCCTGTTTTTTTGCAGAAATTGTAAGAATATCTTATTCAACCTTGTTATAGTAGCGTCTGGCATGGTTTCAATCTAAGTTATCCGTAAGTTATCCGTGTCTCGATATTGTTCACATCCAGGTCCTACACGAAAAATACCCTGCCAGCAGTTTGTACAAGGTCGTCAAAGCTCATCAGGCAACCGGTGGCGGCGAATTGTCGTGCACTGTAGATCAAGTGCTTGCCGTCATTGAAACTCAAGATCAGAACGGGAGCAGTGATTGGTGGCTTGTTGACAGCGGAGGTTGGTATTCTTCGTAGTAAGTAGAGGAAAGTACTTCTCAGTACCAAACGTTCCTGGAGCACAGATGTCTTGCACCCTGCCATAACAATGACCTCCAGCATGTCAGTCATTAAAGTCAGGTGATGCATCTGAAACGACCGCATAGACATAGAGTGAGTCTTGCACACTCGCACGATGTAAAATCACATTGATCATCACATAATGCTTTTCTTTGAGATGACAGAAAATTCTAAGAATGATTGAATTGAGTTTTCAAAACGTGGCAGCGTTGTACCAACTAAGACTTCACCAAAACGTGAATGTTTACTTCAGTAGCACGAAAGAGGCAAAAGATTTATGCAGTCTTTGTGTTCCTTTGTTACTTTCTCTGCAAGCATGGCGCGCTAAATAGAATCTGAAGATCAGATTCGTATCAGCGTTTTTATATAAATCTGACGTTACCATGGTGAGAAATCAAAGAAAATCCATAAAACAACCAGCCACACATGTCTGTTAAATTTCGATTTCTTTACCTTGTACCTCAAAATTAGGAAAAAGTTACTTGAAAACCGCATAAAAATGATCAAATCATTGTCATTGCCAAAAACATTGTCTAACTTCTTCAAAAATCGTATTCATAGTCATTTACCACCACAAATATATTACACGCGAAAAAGCAAGTTTCTGAAAAATAGCAGGGAGTCTGAAATAAATTTGTTGTCTTTGCAATGGGGTTAAATCAGAAATATTGAGTCAAGAAATAACTAATTTAGATTCGATATGCTGGTCGAAGCTGAATACAGACCGGATGCCAACCAGCCTGAAGCAAGTATATCGCATTTGGAGCAGTTCTATTAAGTCATAGCATTCAATGCAACCTGTTTTTCAAGGTCGGGATCAATAAAAAATGCCATAGTGAAACAAATAGTGTTTGCTATGACAGTTTTTCCGCTAGAAATCATCTACGTTTAACAAAAAACCGTCATTGGGTTTATTCTGATATATATTCCCTCGTCAGTGTTCAACGGAACGTTTGGATTGTCAGTTTGATTTGCTAGTGTGTTTCTAATTTTGACATTTTTAACAGAAAAACAAGGATTCCTTCCAGGCTTAAACCTGCAGCAACTTGAACATCATCATCAATCGCCCACTTCACCTCAGCCACAGAAAACACACGTCACTTCACGCCAAAGCCTTGAATGCCGCCCTCGACCACCAATTCCACCCAAGCCTCGCTTAGCGAGCGTAACCTCTCCAAGCAAGTTAAAGCACAGCAACGTGGTGGACCTCACAACTAACACCCAATCTTCGACAAACGTAAACCTTTCCCAGAGTCAACGTTTGATGCTGCAAAATGGGATCCAGGCAACTCCTCGCGGCATGGAAGATCTGCCATATAAAACAAAGACAGCAGCGAAACCACACCTGCAGAAAAGCATTCCTTCTCGTCCGGATGACAGCAAAGTACGTATAGGTTCCAGGGTAAGAATGTCATAATATGACGATATGAAGACAGTTCGTGGATGTACTGTGGTATATTGTTTCCAGTTTTTCGAAGACCTGTGATAAAATAGTTTTAGCAGCCAAGCATCTTGATTACTATTTTGCAAGAAGAATCATTGTTTCAGGCCATTGTAGTTACATTGTGCAAAGTGTTATTGGAAGCTATCTTTCATATAAAGAAAGATATCGTGAATTTTTAAAAACTGGTTACGGTTGGATGCTTTGCGTTATCCAAGAACAGAAAAAACAAAGACTGAAAGTACATCCCAAAAATGTTTGAAACAAACTCTTTTAACAACTCTATACCGAAGGTTGAAAATATTATCATTTAGAGAAAAATGATTTCATCATCCGATCCATTCGCTGGCGAATCGTTTCACAGCTAGACCTACGTTGTATCTTATTCATAACGTCTTGCGGATTGAACTGACTTTCGGCGGGTCATTATCTCGGCCCGCTGTCATGTCGTCTGTATGATATTGTACGAGATCAGATTGTGACGGTGGTCTAATAACCAATTGTCTCCAAGCTTGTTGGTGACGAATAGATTGCTAGCGAGCTCATCTTGAAAATGCGGAGTGATGTACGATCGATTGATAGTGGTTTAGCGGCGCCGATTTTATTTATTGAAACCATAGTCTGCCTGCCTTAGATCAAGCAGGATCGACCTCATATTGAGGTTTGACCTTGCACCTGAATGTTTTTGTACTTTCGTGATCAATGGCTGAAAAAAAACGTGTGAATGAACGCGGACCAAATCATTGGTTGAATATCTACACCTGTTTTTCGCATGTACTGTACATGGCAAGATCACCGAAGCATGGCCTTCCCATGAGACTAGGTTTCTGGACACAACTTGGTTGAAATTTGATGAGGCACTGACTTATTAGATAAACAACAAAAACAAATGTTTCAAGCTTTTTAATTTTGGCATACCTGGCAAATTTATTTTTATGTCTAAATATTTTTATCTCATTGACTTTTTCAAATCCTTACTGTATTTGACGAAAATGCATTGCAGCTGTACGTTGCTGCTGATTCAGCTACAGTTCGGTTTTCAAACTCAACAAATTTGTAAACGTCTGCACCAGGACAATTGCATCAAATTAAAATTTTTCGAACAGTTCTGTGTCATTCACGTAAGTTGGCTTTCCGAAATTGTTGCTGCTAAAACACTGGTTGGGCAAAAAAGATCAGAAGTCATGCGAAAGAGCCTGATCGCGCGTTTCCAGTTTTGACCGCAACAGTGTATCCTTTACAACTTTTCGTATAACTCTTTTTGGCAGGATAAAAAAAAGACGAATGGAGATGATTTGATTTCGACCAGCCCAAGTGCTGTGAATGATGACAAGAGAATGGTGTTAGCTGATGAGTATCTTGAAACTGGGGAGATTGAGAAAAATGACTCTTTTCGTGTGACGTGTGACTATTCGAGTCAATCAGAGCACGAGTTATCAGTAAGGGAAGGTGAGATCCTGACACTGATTACTTCAGATCATCAGGAATGGTGGTACATGGCTAATTCTGAGGGGAAAGAGGGTTACGTACCAGCCAACTATATAGAAAATGCAAATTAATTTCAACCAGTTTTACCTCTCACTTCGTACGGAGAAACGTTTTTGGTCGAAATTGAAATCCGCTTACTGCGCTTCTTCAGATATCAGCCAATTGCGTGGTTCATGTTGTTCCGTTGTTAACTGATATCGCTTGCAGTTATTACTTCTCGAGGCTTAAGGCAAACAGAGAGCAGCAAAGCTTTTCTTTACATGGACTATTCATTCATGTGAATGGAACTGTTGCGCTTGTGCCTTCTCTTGCATTTTATCCTTTTATATCAGTGCTTGAGAGTGTTCTGATTTTAAAAACCGGTGTTTCATTGAGAAAAGAGCAAGCAGCCCCGAAAGAAACATGTGTTTATGTCACCCATTGAATTCGTTTGGCTTCGGAAAAAATGCTTTAAGCTTGACTTCCGTTGAATGCATGGTCTTCAATTCTAGCCTGGACTTTGATTGATTTAATAACTTTTAAAAGGTTGATCGATTTAAAAACAAACAAGTGTTAGGCAATAAGTACATTTCCAGGAATCGGAGTGTTCCTGGGTGGCAAAAACGTTCGAACAAAAGCACTCCTTGTGTCCAGCATTTAAACAATTTCACTTAAAAATCAGCTGTCCTTAAATCATTGATGGGAAACTGGGAAACTTTTCCCAATTTTCGTTGGGATGCTCATTGTTGGTTCATGCTCATTGTACCCAATGTCACTTTGTTTAAGTAATTGCTCCTGAATGTGAAAGGTGAACATTAGCGCATTTGCATCAATTCAATCTGAGTCCATTCTTCGCTATATCACAGTTTTCAACCAGTACCTGTATCTTCACATTATTTGCAGTTTGCAGTAATTGTTTTACGCATACAGGTTTTGAAATATTATCAACGCAGCAAATGAGCAAATTGAATGATCCTTACTATTGTCGTGCTACAGGGGATAATCTTAACAAGGCCCTTTATAAAATAAACAATATACAGTACTACTGTAATTTCAAGATAATAGAACTAACATGCGTAGCGAAAACATTTGACTATCTACTTACAAAATGGAAAAGTCTGAACATATGTTTTGCAAACAACATCGAAAAATAAAACTTGACATATTGCAAGCATGAGGCGGTATTCCAGCAATAAATTTATATACTGTAAGTGGGGGCTGCAATGGTCGTTCACGCTGTGGTAGTCCTTTCTATGAAACGTATTTTCGTAGATTGCGAAATTAAAGTAGTTTGCTTATATTAAAACAATGGTCAAGACCAACTATCCTTGACCGTATACGGTATTAGCCTGTTTATAGTGTGCTTGTGACCTTTCATTAACTCTTCGTCTTGTGTATATTCGCTCTACATGACGCGACGAAGAGCATGTTCAGGCTCCGGCCTGCCGCTCGCCGTCGTTAAATAAAATAAAACATGTTCAAAACATGGTAATTATCCTTGCACATATTTTGTCTTTATCCATGTGGCCATCACCAAATATGAACTGAAAAGTTAATTTTAGGACAAGTCTGATCTACAGGCTGCAGTATTTTAAAAACTGATTTTATCCCCATGCCTTCAAAAAATTATTACAATCGCCGTCCTCCAGAAACCGTTTCTTAGTTTTGACGTGCTTAGTGTAAAGTAAGTTCAGCGTTCTTCGCAAAACATGTCCTGAAATTGCAAAATCAGAGACAGCGCTTTCACCAACAAGTTATGCGCCTTAAAGATTTTTATTCCCAAAGAAAGTGTTTTGGATAAGATTTTTTATCATTGGCATGCTATATATATATATCAAATAAAATAAAAGGGTTGAAAAGTCAGGTTGCAAAAAATGGTTGAAAAATCTTCAATTTGTTTCATTTGCAGTGTGTTGTCGTATAATATCACTGCAAACAATCATATTTTGCCACAATTTTGTTTAAATTGTTAACTACAACGAATACATTTGTCGTCTTCCTTGATTGCTCTACGTTTGCTTAGTTTGTACAAAGCCAGATACTTATGACATGCAATACCGTGAGCTTAACGCCAAATCTTAACTAACATGCCAATGATGAAAAATCTTCTCAGGGACATAACCATCCGTTGAAACCAAAACCATCCGTAAGATGTTCTATTGCTCATTAGAAGACAGGAGGAAATTTAGGGAATCGTCTGACTACAACTATACCTGAAATATTTGTCACATTGCTTAAGTGATCAAGATGTTGAAATCAAGAAACATTTGATCAATAACGCAGTTATTGTGACGCAATTACAAATTTCAATTAAACTTACAAGGAGCGGGCTCTAGAATACTTCTTAATAAGAATGACGGTAAAACTAAAAGCGGCTGAAATAGATCTGTGTTCCAAAATGAATGCAATGCACAGATGTTTGCCATTGTTCTTCGCTAATGCACACACTTCAATTCATCCTATGGGAACACCCTGCACCAACACTTAATTAATCACATGTTTTTCTATCATTCAGTAACACAGGACTCAAGTACCGGAGATACGTTTTGAAAACAGTAGCATGGGAACTGAAGCATTTATCGGCAATTGGAAAAATAGCCTACATAAAAGTTGACATTCAGTTATACTTTAAGTTACCACAAATCGAAATCTATTATAACAACTGCTGTACAGTAGTAATAACCCAATAACTTTCAATTACTAAAAAGGAAATCATCGGAGTTAAAAAATTACTATAGAAGTGAACTGATATTACTACCCCAAACTTTTGGCTTTATGAGTACCTCAGCAAAATGTTGAGCACACTTTTAAAGAGCATCTAGAATCAATCATGCTTGTAGGAAAAACATGGTAGCTTGTCACAACTTTGAGAGGATAACACCCCAAGTTGATCAGTTATTACTTATTTTCTTCGGACCTATCTTTGACTTAGGAGATGTGAAGTAAATATCAACGACAGAGTAATGGGAACTAGTACCACCTCGAGTCAAGTGTAGTTATGACTGCTGATGATGAGACCACTGCGTTCACTCAACACTTGACCATCTGACTCTGAAACAAATGCTCAAAGACTCTTTGCAAGTAAGCTGAAAGTGCTTATGGATATGACTTTATTAAGTTAAGCGGCAATAGTACAATGACTGGATACTGCCTTGTTCCCCACGTAAACCTTACAGATGCTAATGAACAAGTCGCTAATATCGTCTTGTCACTGTTGTCGAATGGTTGAACCAGCGCTGC
>Ga0210059_1012566_pt1 | contig 12769 bp, 16 predicted proteins | sample Ectturendosymbi2_FD_188042 | JGI IMG/M metagenome (GOLD analysis project Ga0210059, IMG submission 188042) | Ecteinascidia turbinata endosymbiont from Florida, USA - Sample 2 (SPAdes) (version 2) | ecosystem: Host-associated > Tunicates > Ascidians > Unclassified | place: Key West, Florida...
CCCCCCCCCCGGCTACACCTATGTGCTTGCACACTTATATTAAGTCGATGTTTTGCGAACGCAGAGACATTAATTTTATTATACACGAAACACAGGCAGAGACGCTTTTCGTGCAGAAAGCGAAAGAATTATTTTTTCTTACAGATTTTTTCTGACAACATTTTTCATGGATGTTCAAAGTCTGTCGCGCTTCGTGCTTAATTGATAGATCAGCATATTTTGCCAAAATAAACACATTACGCATAAATACAGTATCTTCCGAAAAAAAAAAGCTTTCATAGCAAAGAATTCAAACGTTAGCAATACAAAGCTGATTGCCGGACATGTTAAAGTTTACAAAGGTTTATATCTGAAAGTATAAAAGCTGGAGGAGAGGAACTCCACCATATGTTGTTTGCTTCAGGCGTTTTCATTACAGTCTTGACAAAATGTCACGACGTGCTTTGGAAAGTGCATCGCATTTAAATTTTTAATGCTGTTCACCGTAAGAGATTCGTACCTGGGTGGTTACTGGCTTTGGTGGTTGTCGCAAAGAACGTTAGCCACCGTGCTTTGATTGCGTTGTATTTTATTGTAGTCTCTTGTTCAGAAACTAGGTTGCTAGATAAGAAAATTCATCATAAGCTTCTTCGTGCACTTTAAGGCGAATCAGCATAATGTAAAAATGAGCTACCTAACATAAAAAGCATCTTTACAATGTAATTCGCCAATACGCCCCTTATCCCTATAGCATCTGTAATGCCCCACATTAAGTGTTGATGCCTTTCTCATCCAAATTTGAGACCCCAAAATTTTCACTGCGGCCTCAGTGGTTTCAGTGGTCTTAGAATTCTGTCATTTTTACAACAGAATCTGTCTGGATAACACCACAAACACAAAGCTGACAATTATCTTATGTATATATATACACAATGAAACAATATATATATTTTGAATATCTTTTCAAATCTTAATCAGTGGTCTTGTCGCTAAGCAGTGGCTTCACCTAGTAACCGTGGTAGTTTTTAACTTGATGCAGTCAAAAAAACTGTTTCTGTGACATCAGCGGGTGTAGTTGAAGGGACTGACAATCATTAAACAGCGATTTTTAGTATGTTTATGTATCGCTGACTCGATTTGACTCGCTCCTACCTACCCACAATCACAACACTGGGTGTCAAATATATGTTTATTCAGTTGTAGGTTTCGAGTCACTGCCTCTGTTTTTCGAACTTCTCCTGTCTCTATTGATCATTTCCCTTAAGTTATTGAACAGCTGGACTACGTAATGTCATTTCATAAAAACTATTCTCTATTCTAAAAGTGGCAACCAGTCACAAACAGTCACAAACAGTCACAATCAGTCACAACCAGTCACAACCAGTCACAACTAGTCACAGCCAGTCACAACCAGATATAACTAGCCACAACCAGATATAACCAGATACAATCAGATACCAAAATTTTCATGATGAAATTGTTCCATTTTTATGTGTTGGAGTTTGTCAACAAACTTTTGAAAAACTGTTCAGAGATACTGTCAGAGATTTTGTCAGTAGTGGTCTTTGAATTTTCAGTTGCGCTCGCTGAAATGTTTTGGATTCAAAGTAAAAACATTTTTGACTTTTTCTGGCTTAGAGTTTTTACAATCTTTCTCAGCATTACTTTCGCTTTTATGGAATTATAAATAGCTCTCACTTCAACACTCCTCGCTCCTCCATACATTTCTTTAATCAGTTTCTTATCGCTTTCTTCAAGTATCTCGTGTTTGTTTCCAATTGAAAACCCATGTTTGTAGAAAGGAGTCATCACAGAATCTTTTTCATTGGAGTAGTAAAGCCCCAAAGCATGACCGAGTTCGTGTGCTGCTACAGAAAATAAATTATATTTCCCATCACCCGGTTTTGTTTTTTGCTTTGTAAAACTTTCAGTGTCAAAATGAATATCCCCACATATTTCATTTGTTCCTGGATAGAACGCATGAGCCAACGCCCACCTTTTTGTCCGTTCAACTTGAAAGGACAATTAATTTTATTAGCAGTATTGAGGTCGTCATGGTCAGTTAAAAATGAAATTTTTATTTCACAGTCTTCAGACGAAGAAACTTTTTGAAATGACAGACCACACACAATCTGCCAAACAGAAAAAGCAGCATCAATCTGTTTGTTTGTTTTGTTCTCTCCCAAACTTGAACAAAAGTTTGTTAATGTGTATTTTAATTTTTTTGTTTGCCACAGATAAGAATGAGATTTCTTTTCCGTGTCTAAATTATCTGACATAGCACAAAACATCCTTATTTCAGTTTTATTTTAACTCTGAATTATGTCCGTATAAAAGCGTATTGATTTTATCTTCACAAATAATTCGTTTCTCATCAGCGCTCGACAGAGTCAATTTGTTAATTTCTTCTGTAAAAAGTTCATCTCCTCGACTACGAGTCACATTCATTTTTCGCAGTTCTTCTTTTCCTGAAAACAAACACCTTTTCTAATCCTCAAAATGTATTGATTTTGAGACAACGTTTTTCTTTACACCTTTACACCTCTTTTTTTCCATTCCATCTTCACACATTTTATAAGAATACAATTTTGCTCTCAAACCACAAAATTCTGAAATTTCTCCTTTTTCTATCATTTCGCTTTCAAAAATTCCAATGACTTTTTTGTATATTCTTTGAATTCCAGATGGATGACTTTCAGGAAAGCTTGATGTAACAAATTTCTCCAAAACGTCATTTTTAATATCTTTGTAAAATCTTCTGTTTTAATCTCATACATCAAACTATCTGTATCTGTCATCAAACGGTTGCAATTAAATTTCTTTTTCATATAATTATAATGAAAATCATACATCAAAGTTTTTGAAATATCAAGAATACACATCCCAAGATACACAGGTTTGTTGAAAATAAGTTCTGTATTTTTCAGGTGAACAGCGACAAGGTTTTCATCAAATATTTTTGTATGGTCGTAATTTGGTTTTGCAACCAATCTTTTTGCCCTCCATTCATTTGTAACCTACCTAACATCAATTCGATTCCTGATATTTTCCATCGTATTTCCTAAGACACCGTTGTTCATAAGTTTATAGAAATCTTTCTCAAACTCAGTAGCATCTTTATTCCCTTGGAGCTTAGTATTCTTCTCCATATAAGATTTCATCCAAGCCTCTTCAGTGAAACTAATTCCGTGGTAAATCTTTTTGAGTTTCATACACAAATCCAAATCCAACTTCAAATTCTCATGATGGATTACGTATTTTGTTTTGTCACGTAAATTTGGAATCAACTTTTCAACTTTATTAACCACAACCCTTTTAGGAGCTAAAGGATACTCATTGTGAAGCTTGTGTAGTTCTTTAGGATATTCTAAATCACATTCAATAATGCACCCCTTCCTGGTCTGAAAATTGCCACCAGTTTTGAAGTTCATCTTCAGTCATCCACTTGAAGTCGTTGACAGGAAGTGGTTGACTCATTGCCCAGCCATACAAGTTGTTTGCCTCCAGATATTGTATATATATTGATTGGATTGTATTTTGAGTCCATGTATTTATTATTTGCTTTGACGTATCGCTTTGGAATCATTCAGACATCACGTCTAATTCCAGCCTCAATCATCAACAACATATCTGTGTCTGACAACAACTCAGGTTTAATTTTTGTCATTTTTAACATTGCATCCCAAGCCAATCCAGGAGCGGTAAAATACCAACAAGGGTCAAGTTCATAATTTTTCATGCATACATCTCTAAAATTCTCAAAAACGTCTGGTAACAATAAAACATCCAATTTCAAATACAAGTCGTGATAATCCCTAATAGTTTTCATATCAAAATGCTTGCAAACATTTTGAGCATGTTCGTAGTCTTCATCTGTCGATCTGAAAAATTGAAACTAAGAAACATTAGAGGTGTTTTCTTGAGAGACACTCTGCCAAAGACACCGAGAAAATCTGAATGTGTTATTATGAACTTGGGCGATAGCTCAGGCAGTGGCACGCACTGGGTGGCGTGGTACAAATGTGGTGGTAAAAAGTACTACTTTGATAGTTTCGGATTGCCACCACCAACTGAACTGGTCAGTTATCTGCACGACGATATTCATTACCCCACAGAACAGGTACAACCAAGGCAAGAAGTATTTTGTGGGCATCTTTGTTTACATGTTTTGAAGCAGATACCAAACGGAAAGGGACTGCAAGAAATAATAAACAGTTTTTGGTCTTCTTTCTTTTGAGCGAGTTCTTCTTTTATCCACTGCTTGCCCCCGCTAAATTTCGGGGCAGGTGTTGAGCAGCCATTCGCTTGTCTCATCGTCCAGAACCGTCAGGCCGTGCAGTCCATGGGGAGGTCGATGGATTGGACATTGGAGGACGACATGGTCGACGGTTTGTTCTTCTGCGCCACACTCACAGGCCGTAGAGGAGGCCATATCCCATTTGTACAAGCAGGAGAGGAAACGTCCAACACCGGTGCGGAGGCGGTTGAGCCGGACCCAGGCTTTTCTTGGGATGGTCATTACGGGAGGGTGTGTACCGGTGTCTGGAATTAAAATGCGGAGTCTTGTGGGCTTGTATGCCCACTCCGCATTCCATTGATGATCTGCCCACTGCGCCGCACGAATGTTGTTGTTGTTAGAAAAACTAATGAGTTGCTGTGCGGCGGGTACAAATGTCGTGTCTCGATTTGAGGCGCCGTGCATCTGCACTCGATGGACGGGTGAGCGCTGAGTGGAGCAGATGTCCAGGCTCCATGGCACGGCGTCCTAGAGATAGTGTGGCTCCACTGCGACGATGCTCAGCAGATTGGATGCCTGCGAGGATTGGAAGGTTGTCCGTTGATGTAGGACGCAGGCACCCAGTCACAATTCGCAAGGCGTCGTTTATGGCGGGGTCAATGAGGCGGGTATGAGCACGTCGGCACCAAATAGGAGCGCAGTACTCTGCAATTGAATGGACCAGAGCTAGGGTGGCTGTTCGCAACGTTGTTGCTCCACCACCCCAACCAGAGCCAACAAGCCGCCTCAGGAGTGCGACACGTAATGTTAGCTTCTTGTGAAGTTTTTGGTGATTATAATAAAAGATGCCTGTCGATGAATTTGGTCGCACACCAACAAGTCAAAATGTAACTAATGTGAGCGGAGTTTCACTTGGTTATTTAAATCATAATTTTATTCGAAGAGATCAATCAATTGATATGAATCAAAAAATAATTTCGAATCTTGGCTCAGCACAGGGACCGAAAGACGCACTGAGGAGAAAATATGTAAACGAAAAATTCGTTCGGAAAGACACCCTCATTGATATGAACCAAAAAACAATTAAAAATGTTTTAACTCCGGTCGACGAAAGTGATGCAGCAAATAAATCTTACGTAGATTCAAAAAGCGTTGGTGAAAGTGATTTACATATGAATGGACATGTAATAAAAAACGTGAAATGGGCAGAAGAAGCAAATGACGCAGCGAATCGTGGATTTGTGTTTTCTGCAGCAAACACGAAATTATCACTTGAAGGAGGTGTAATGTCGGGAGACATAAATCTAAATGGAAACAAAATAAGGAGCTCAAACCCAAATCCAATGCACGAAGATGAGCTGGTTCGAAAACAATTTTTTAAGTCGTGATAGCCCCGCATCAACGATGGCTGGAGATTTAAATTTAGATGGTCATCAAGTCACATACCTGAAAGAACCAGAGCATGACCACATGGCGGCTACAAAAAAATATGTTGATACGAAATTGTCCCTTTTGGGGGGAATTGGAATGTCTGGAAATCGCATTTCACATTTAGGTAAACCTGTGTTGGATAATGATGCGCTTCGCCTTTCTTCTGGAAACGAATACTATCTGAGACGTGATGGTGGTAGCTGGATTAGTGGTGACTTATCTTTGGGTGGTTTTAGAGCACGTGGGATGGCCAATCCACAGACGGACCAGGACGGTGTAAATTTGAGAACACTTCAAGCCTCGGAAGCACGTCTTTTAGAACAGGCGACCGATGCAATTGATACCGTAGTAAGTGACGCAATTCAGAATCATCACGTTATTTTGGACCGAAATATCAGAACCAAAAGTTTGGATTTATCGCCTGACGGTTGTACAGAAAAAAGTTTGAATATGAGTGGAAATAGAATTGTTGGATCGGCTGACGCTGAAACTGAAAGCGAGGCAGTTAATCTTCGAATAATGAACGGGAAAATTCTGAGAGAACTTGAGGTAAATAATCTCTTGGAGGCTCAAAAATGTCTACGGCTTGACGGTGAAAATCAAATGGTTTTCAACCTTCAGTTGGACGGTCATAAAATTGTTGAAATGGCTGACGCAACTGCGCCAACTGATGGCGTGAATTTGAGAACTTTGGACGGCGCTGTTAAATCGCTGGCAACCGAAAATTATGTAAATGGATTAATACTCGCAAATAATGATAATATTGACAGGAAAGTTCTTTTAGATGGAGCAACCATGCCAACTGAGGATATAAACATGGATTTTCACAAACTCACTGGATTGAAAGACCCAACTGATAATTTAGATGCTGTGAATTTACAGCATTTCAGTGTTGATGCTTCAGCGAAAAATGAACAAAAATCCTCAAGAAGACTTGAATATGAACACGAGACAGATAAATAATTTAGGTCAGCCAACTAAGCCGGAGCATTGTGTTACAAAAGGTTAAGTAGATAGAATGTTTAATCGTTTGAGAACTGAGCTGTTGACTCGTGAAGCGAGTGGAGCATTCGGGGATTCAACCCCTGAATCACAGCCAGAAACACCAGCTCCCACTCAACCAGACTCGAAACCTACAACTGAACAAACACATATTTGACACCCAGTGTTGTGATTGTGGGTAGGTAGGAGTGAGTCAAATCGAAGCAGCGATACACAAACATACTAAGAATTGCTGTTTAATGATTGTCAGTCCCTTCAACTACACCCGCTGATGTCACAGAAACAGTTTTTTTGACTGCATCAAGTTAAAAACTACCACGGTTACTAGGTGAAGCCACTGCTTAGCGACAAGACCACTGATTAAGATTTGAAAAGATATTCAAAATATATATGGTTTCATTGTGTATATATATATAAGATAATTGTCAGCTTTGTGTTTGTGGTGTTATCCAGACAGATTCTGTTGTAAAAATGACAGAATTCTAAGACCACTGAAACCACTGAGGCCGCAGTGAAAATTTTGGGGTCTCATAAGGTATATTTTAGATAGGTTCATTTAAATATATTCAAGGTATATTTAAATACACGTTTTAGGATATTTTTAAAATTATCTGAAAATGTTGGTAGTAGACGGTAGTAGATGTATACTGGGGATTCACAGATTGTTTTCAAACTCCCTGTGAATGCTCTCTAAAGAACAAAACAGAGTTGTTTTTCAAAAATATGCAAATGCTATCAAAATGATATTTAAATGATATTTTGAAGGTTTTGACGGAGGTTCTAAATGATATTTAAATTTATATTTAAATGAGTATTTTTAAAAGTATTTGATGGTTTTATAAAGAGTCTTTGGAGACGCATGAAAACTTCATTTTTTCAGACATTTTTTAAATATTTTTTGGTATTTTTAGTACCTTTCTGAAAACTGATTTTTTCTCAGTTTTTGTTCTTTAGGGGGTCGTTAGAAGCAGTTTAAAAATGATCTGTGAATCCCCACTATATATCTACTATAGTCATTTCAAATTTTTGTTTGTTTATGTGGTCGAAAAAGTGTCGCTTTAAATCTATGACCAATTTTCCTTTTCCACTGATGTTCTCAGTGCCTACATTTTCAAAGAAAGGTTGTGTAACTTTAACTTTTCTTTGTCGTTTCCTCAAGCTCGTCGCAAGCATCAGTTTGCATCGCATACTGAATAAGGAAAATCCCCATCAATTTTGTAGTTCCACACGTTGCAGTGTGGATATCTGCACTTAAATCGAGGTAATTAAGGGTATTGCTGCTGTAGCAATATAATATTTATTTTGACTCAGTCCCATGGTCCATATCACACGGGTACTCGAATAACACACTAACACAAAAATGGTTAGTCATAGCGCGGCACAGAGCAAGTGTTAGATGATAAACACAGACAACGCAGGGAGAAGCCAAACACAAAAACAGCGCACCAGCTATAGCTGCATTCACTCATCGCCAAATAGGAATCCGGCGGTAGGAGAGAAAGAAAGACATTCTAACATCAGTTTGTGAAGTAAATGGCTAAAATTGTCGGATGGGATGCTCAGCGATGCACATAGGCATGTAAATTGTTTTTATCAAGGTTTCAAATGTTTTTGCGAGATATTTAGCTTGAATGTATTGATGGTGGTATTTGTATGCTTACTTTAGAATTTGCAGAATCTACTTCAAGTCGAGAGTATACCTGCGCGTCTGTAGAGAAACGACCGGAGAAAAAACAAAGGAAAAACCTGTGCTTGGCAAACATCTTCGGAATAAAAGGTCCGCTGAAAAACCTAAAAGGTTTGCAATGCAGGTGTTTTGTCTGTAAACTTGATTCGGTTGACCCATCGGGACTGAATTTCAAAACCTAACAAACATTCCTTTTGGTGATAAGTCTGTAGTGTGGTTATCCGTACTGCTCCGGTACGTTGTGCTTTGTCTCCTTGAAAATAATATGTCCAACGTTTCGAACCACCTCCAGAAGAAGCTGGCACGAAGTCGCCTTTTTTGGTAGACAAGCAATAGTTAAAACATACACTGCTGTCATCTTTACCAGTTTCCAATCAATTGCAACATAAGTGGAACTTTTGTCCCCAAAATCTTCTCTCTCTGTTATCAATGCAGTACACCAGTAATTTGTACATTTTTACATATAGGAATGAAATGTGATTTTTTTCAAACTAAAATCTATACTCAACACTTGCTGCACAGTTTTCATCATTACTGCGTACAAAACTTAATGACTATATATTCATGCAAAGCCTTCTGTAAGATGGAAATGGTCACTGCTGACAATGGTGTTTGTGAACCACATACTGTCGATCCAATGGTAAAATTATGGTTCATCCATTTGTCCCACATCAGAATAACAGACTACCGCTTTAGTTTCCATTTTTACCTTTGTGCTCAGCTGAACGTTCGTAAAATAGTTTTGTTTCAAATGAGCTTTAATCTTGTCAGCTGCTTACTCGGCGATGTTTTGCCTGACGTCATTTTTATCAAGCGGGATTGTCATCCGTCATTGCTTTTGTTTGAGATACAGTATATAGATCTTCATATTTTAGTGAAAGGCACAATGCCACTGTTGTTTAAGCCATGTAATATAAGAAAGTGACTAGTCTCTTTTATGCTATACTTAACACTTAGAGATTTATTGTGGACGGTCTATATACAACAAAGATATTTCTTTTAGCTTTTATCTTGGCTTTGCTTAACTTGATTACTTGTTGCAATGTGTGTTATCAACTGGTTCGTCATACTTTTATCAGCTTAAAAGTGTTCTAAAGTTTTTTTTAGTTTTTACCAATGCAACGGCTTAATGTATCGACATTTCAAATGGCACATTTTTAAACCATCCACAGAATTTGATTGCCCCACAGCAGAAATCAAGGCCTCACTTTTATCAACAAATGCGATGCTGTAGTTCAGAGGTGTCCAAACGTTTATCAACGAGGTCCAAACTTCACCATGTAAAGGCACGCGCGAGCCAGTAGTCACGTCCGACATTTTTTAACCGTGAAACTTGTACGCAAATGTATCCAGGTATTTCGCTTAAAGTTTGAGGCAGAAACAGAAACACCTCTGCAACGCTTTTCATTATCATATTCGTTCTCAGCAGATCAAGACACAATGGGAAATTTCTTGAGTAGTGAGAAACCACCGTTGCTCCGAAACAGAAGCGTAATCCAGGCTTTGGCGGACCAGGTACAACACAATTTGAAACCAAAGTCGCGGCCCACGTGAAATTTATCCGCGATCCACCTTGGACACCCATGCTGTATATTTAATAACAACTTTTTGAACATTTTAAGGATGAGTCGGGTTATTAGATCAGGTTTAGTTATGGATGCAGGAATCTATTGAATGATCCCATTGATAGCAAGTTTTTGCCATTTTGCATACAAACGCGCCGAAAAGGTTGAAGTTTCTGAAACATACCGCACCTTGTGCAAAAACTTTACTTGCCATTTACAAATTATCCTGCAGCCAGCAAAGTTATTTGAAAAACATCCTACAATTATAACAAGCTTATGTAACAAGCAGGTAAGATCAGGTGCAATCTTTCGTAATATGCGACAATCTGTCTAACAGACATGCCAAATTGTTTGAAGATCTATAAGAACAAGACATAATAACTAAAACAACTCCAGTGTTCATTTTTCAACTTTCTAAGACCAGCCATGAAGTAAGAGATGAAGTATTTCGATTGAAGTTGCGATCGTATTCGCAAGTACAGTTTTGCTGTGACACATAGAGAGTCAGGTAATAGTTGCCCATCATGTGAGCTGTTTGCAAACTTGAAAGAAATGTTACCAGATTTCAAAGAACACTTTGGTTTTCATCGGGGTAAACGCTCAGATCACGGTAGAAAGACTTACTTTTTTGATAAAGTAAACTTTGTACAAAATAAGAAAACAGCAAGGTGACAGTACTGACATTGCAATTTACATCCAGCATAAACCATCACGAGTCAAATACCGCATGTTTCAAGACGTGTGACAAAAGCATCTAAGCTTCGAAATATGTTTGTTGACACTGATCCGTGACCTGCTTTGTATTTTGCAAGACGTCATATATGAAAATAATTCTTTGAAAAAATTCTTCAGTTTGATAAAAATACTAAAAATTGGCAGAAATAACCTTTATTTGGCAGAGCCTGCAATCGGTATCAGATGAAAAGTAACGAAAATAACTTGTCGATGTAGGCAGGAAAAGACGCATTGACTGATCAACCGCCGGGATCCAAAAGTGACTTCATTAGCAGTAAGCTGTCGAGAAAACTGCGAAGGGTAAAAAATCCTGCTGTAGGACCTGCTAAAGAAATAAAAACAAAAATGATTGCTTGTTTCTTTATGCGTCCATACGTATATGTGCCAAGGGAAAATAGGCATCTGATGCCTTCAACAATAAGGTAAACTGAAAATCTCTTTACAAAAGTTTGCTATAAAAAATCCGTTACCACGAAAAGCTTCACTACGTATTCCGCAACCTGAAACCAACACCGCATGATAACAATTTTTGCGGTTTTGAAGCATTTCCACGAAATTTCATACAGTGCCAACTACCAATTTTGTTTCGAAACTGCAGTAGCCCAACCAGCTACGTCATGAACTACAGCAGCTTCCCCAGAGTAATAGAAGTAATCAGACTGATTTCCCACTAAGCGACTGAGGGCTCTGTAGCTACTTACTGTAAATGCCAGTGAAGTTCAATAGGCGTTTGGCAGATTGAAAGATTGAAGTTCAGCAAGCATTTGGGAGATTGGAAGATTAAACGTAACGCTTAAGTGCAAGCGTGTGGTAGCAACTATAAAGGTATGTGAAATTGTTTTTGCGTGCAGTTGTTTTTGAGGACATCGGTCTACTGACTGCACAAGATTACTTTAAATGTCAAGAAGAACACTTTGAAAGTGAGTCGCCGAAAGATTAAAGCTGTGAGCTATACACCGCAGTCCGCAATGAAATTTGTAAACCATGTACCTGTAAAACCCAGTTATACTAATCTGCCTAAGTGTTGTGTACGTTTTCTGGATAAATTAAGTTGTTATCGAATTTATAATCTTTGCTCGGTATCCTCACTAAGATAAAAGCTAAAAAGATTTTATATCGTTTTTACTTTTCAAATGTTGACTTAAATTTAACTTATGTTTCACGTATCTCGCAAGTGGAACTTTGCAAACTCAGCTATATGTAGGAAATGAGTTACGAAAGAGTTTCACGAAAATCAAAATTAGTGTGAAATTGAGCACCAAATAAAGCGATTTTCAAAGAAGAAAGAAGCAATGTGATATTTATGTCTGTACATAAAGCACAAATAATGCATGCAATGTACGTTAATATGAATAAGTATACTAATCTTTGGGGACGAATTTCGAATTTCTACATCAAGTGTTTCCATGTAAATATGAAGTGCTTGTATGTGCTTCCACGTAAATATGAAGTGCTTGTATGTGTTACGTACGTATCAAATTGTTCAATATGTAACGAAGCTATTAGCCATAAATATTTGTAGTACAGGGTGACACAAAAAAACGGTCATCACCTAAACTTGAATAGCTTTTGAAATAATTTATCAATTCTTTTTATTTTTCAGATTTACCAAGTAGAATTAATGTTCTAAGAGTCTACCAAATTTGACCTTCGAGATGTCATGGACTACTGAACAAAATATGTTTATAGTTGAGGCATATTTTTTGCAGAAATCTATCCACGCAGCTCAACTGCAATTCAAAGAACGGTTCGGATGTCGTGAATTTCCTGTCCACTCAATGATCTACAGGTGGGTCAACAAGTTCAGAACCCATGGGACTGTGCATAACTTCACCCCATGAGCACTGTCTGCAAAGGCCATTGCACTCTGTGAAGTTCACTGCCTGGATTGCCATCTCCAAACATGGCATCATTGGACCATTGTGGTTCGAGGACGAGAACGTGCGGTCTGTGACAATCAACACCGAGCGATATTTCCAGGTGCTTGGCAAGTTCTGGACAGCACTTGGTCGACGGAAAGAGGTCATCAGGGTCCTCCAGTGGTTCCAGCAGGATGGTGCCACCCCCCACTCCTCAAACGAATCATTGGCATGGCTACAGCAGCGTTTCCCTGACCGACTGATCAGCCGCAGG
>Ga0210059_1012567_pt1 | contig 12769 bp, 6 predicted proteins | sample Ectturendosymbi2_FD_188042 | JGI IMG/M metagenome (GOLD analysis project Ga0210059, IMG submission 188042) | Ecteinascidia turbinata endosymbiont from Florida, USA - Sample 2 (SPAdes) (version 2) | ecosystem: Host-associated > Tunicates > Ascidians > Unclassified | place: Key West, Florida...
TTTGTGACAAGAGTTAGCCGCATGTGAATAAGCTTGCTGATTTAAATTACTGCAACATACACGTGATTTTCGCCAAATAGAAAAATCACCTTTATTTAAACGTAATCACTCGCGTGCCATTTACGAACCTAAGGCATGCCACATAGGGCACACATTCCCTGTGTTATGCACTCCTGTACCAGATAAACCCTTTGTTTCGTACGATTCTGTAGCCGATTGTCGGGATATGCAATGAAATACACAGTTTGGACTAAGCTGTGACAAGCATTTGCACCACGCAGCAATAAAAACTTAATTATCTAAAAGAAAAAAGAAAGTAACCGAATCCTCGGAAGAAATAACCAACTAATCTCGTTGGACTATTTGGGTGTTCGTGGACTGACCGTCATCCCATCTGATTTTGGTGCTTCACGTTGTTAAACTCAAGTTCCATGTTGCTAGGAACTGACAACCATTTGTTGCTTAGTGTACCATTCTGTATACTACAACCTTTACTGAAACGTTCCTATCCCACACTTTGAATTTACATTGTTGATCGCATCACCGTAGCATTAAACCTTGTTGCTCACTTAATGTAAAACAGAGCATCCAAATTGATAAACGTTTTTGTTTTTTCGAATCTTTTGGTTTTGACTTGTACCATGCAAGTCTTTTAATTGTTGCATAGCGGCCAAAAACAGCTGAGCTCTGAATGTTTTCAAGCGGAACAAAGAAAGATCAGTCCTTCACATTTATTACTTGACGAAGCTGACTTGTCAAAACAGTATCCTCGCTTACGACCGCGTCAAAGAACCCGTTGCGTCTAAATATTTCTGGTGTTTCGTACGAAGCTTCATCCTCTCCTCGCTCTCTCGCGTGGCGATCTTTCGAAATTGCGAAGTAATCGTCGTCAAAGACCAGGCTTTCGTTGCGGGTCGAGTGGCGAAAAAGTGCGAAGCGAATCCGACGCTCCTTCCGAGCACTTTGACTGACGTCATGCTGGAATCGATGAATTTTACGAGAACTCGCTGTGGGTTGAATGCTCACACGACATAAAAGACAAACACGAAACACTCTGTCGCCGATTGTCCGCCAATCTGATGTTCAGGAAAGCGGGGTTTACCTTGATGTGTTCTCCTCGCATTTCCTAATGACGTGGACGACCAATGGAAAAACTTTTACTGTACTTGCTGCATTCAAAAAACAGTACGTTTTTAGTTTGCTCCCCAAAATTCGAAATCTGCATGAAAATCAAGCAAGAATGCAAAGGGCAATTGTTTTCAGTCCAGGTTTTGTCTCGTCCACTGCCGGTTCTGAGCAGCACTGGGCTTTCACACCTCTTGTTGCTGGTGAAATGCAAAGGTGTGAAACCAATTGCTGGTTTCACCTTCGGTATTTTTTGGTATGCAAGCAACCTTTGGTGTGAGCAGAGAAATCGCACGTAACTCTGATTTATAGCGTTTTACGCCCTTTTTGCCTATGTTTACATGTCTACAAACAAAGCAATTTTATCGACAAGGCGACACCGCCTGGACACAGAGATTACAGGCTTGGTTTAAATTAAAAATTTGTTGATGCTATTAATTATTATCCACCTGTAGGTCTTGAGGTTTAATAGATAGACACTGCAAGAGCTTTAGGTCGTTGATTGATTTTTGCGAAGTATTTTCCCAGTCTGGCAAAAAATATTGTATTGGATTAAAAAGCGTAGAAAAGAACTATTGCATCTTTTTGCCATCCAGTATTTTCCTATTCGCATGAACGTACAGAGCAGCGCTTGCGTCTGCGATCAGGCTCTTGGATGGAAGTGGTCGTGGGAGTGTCCTGAGGAAAACAACAGTAACAGTTGATGAATGCCTTTCAAAAGCATGGAGGTTATTGGCATTTCTTTCAAATTTAACGTCGCTAATACAGCATATAAAAAAGGTGTAAATTGGGCAACACGATTTCGATTTAGGTAATATTACTTCCATGCTTTGCCAGAGACGGACAATAAAGAATAAACATTTGATACTTGTCTGTGGCCCAATCGTCCTGACATCTGGCGATGTTGCGCAATGCTTGGGACGCTAACATGATCCAGCCGCTATCCCGGAAGATAAGAATTGTTTTTACCAAAATGAAGAAATATTTTCAAAACAAACTGGTAACTTCGTATCGCGTGATCGTAAGGTATCTTTTTCAACCATGCACACACGTTCTTATCCGGAAACAAATAGAGGAAAATGACAGCATGAAAAAACGGACCACGTATTATTAATGCAAAGCATGCTTTTGGAAAAAATCTATTATGCAAAAGAAAATTCCTTATCCAGCAAGCCAGCTGAGCGCTAAATACTAAAACTATGTCGCAAGTGCTAAGGATATCATAGATTTTGCTTTTCGTTAAGATCAAATCGTTTTCTCTTGTTTATCAATCCATAAAAATTGGTGTACCATTAGTCATTCCGAACAGCCACAGCAGGTGGGTAACTTGGCCTCCTAAGCATGCATTTGGGTGCTTCGTTCAAGGGCCCGTCCAACTGGCCCCTCAGAAGCAATGTTAAACGTGCAAATCTTGGCATCAAAGGTTGCACTTCAGGTCAAACGTTTCAGTTACGCTGGGGCGGATCCAGGGGGTTGATTAGGGGGATCACCCCCCTAAACCATATGAAAGTAACTTTATTCACGATGATTTTGTGCAATTCGGAAAATAGCATTCACGATATAAGGCTATTTTGCCGTCCGTTCTTTTGTCACAGCAGTGTTGTGAAAGTATACTTCATCTCTTTTACAGTAGTGAACCCGTCATGAGACTTGACTGCCAAGTATTACTGAAATCGCCCCCCTAACCTTACTGGCTGGATCCGCCCCTGCAGTTACGTAACAGTGTCTTGCAGAAGGCATGCTCCCGAAAGATATTTCCGGAATTTATTTCATCGTTGATCCTGATGACAGAATAAAACATTAACGTTGTTTTCATTAGTTCCATGAAGTGCTATTTCCAATTGCATGAAATGTTCCCAAAAAATAAACAGGCTGTTTATTGTCGGAGAAATCAAGTTGAATTGGAGATAGATGTTTTGAAAAAAACGCCAAAACAAATGACCAGCAGCATTTCACTAAGACTTAAAAATGTAAGCTTTTTTTCTACACAGTCAGTGCTAAGAGTAAAACAATAAATGAATTAACCACAAAAGACAGCATGTCAGCATTATCTGAAACGTATGACGTATTAAACATAGTCTTTAATCCGTTTGTTGAGGATTTTATGTGAATTTACTTTTTCTTTGAACTTTTTATCAAAACATGTCTGATGACACTGCTAGTTGAAACTTTAGTTTAAACGCTTGTGAAAATTCCATGTTTACAAGCACGTGTTCAGAGATATTAAATCGCTTTTAGGTTTTAAAAGATTTGAAAGCAATAACGCATGGTTTCTAACTTTTCAAGCTTTTCAGCAAGCCAATCTTTGATTGTAGACAACGCAATCAGAAACAGTTTGAGGGCCCCAGATTTCACATCCAACACGAAGGTCTGAGGAACCGCAGGTATCTTGGAAAAGTTTGTTGTGAACATTTTGAGTGCGTGTTGCAATTAAATACATTTAAACTGTGATCTTAACAATGTATAGAATTAATGAACAAACAGAAAAAATCCGTTGCTTTGCAGTATATAAAATTGCATGCATGTTGCTCTAATAGAATATGCAAATCTGTTTGCCAATTTCTAAAACAACATTGCATTTGCTGTGTTGGTTATGAATTAATTTAGGAAACTTATGAGTTTATGTTGTTCACGAAAATTAAATGTAAGTGTGTTGTTGAAAATAATTCATCATATTTTTATACCTGCAAAAATTCCTTGAATTTTATAAAATGAAATAGTCCTATCATGATTGTCTTTTCTTACAAGAATTTGAGGAAATTGTTTATTGCTCTTGTATCGGCAATTCTTTTGGAATGTTGCCAAAGATTAGACCACCGTTGTTATTGTTTTGATTTAGAAAACGTACAGCAGCGGTTTTCAAACTTTCTACCGCGACCCATTGCAGCAACCCTCTAATAACCCAACGACCCCCATCTGACATTCGAATAAAGCAAATGTAATAATGTTATGTACATAAAATATCTGCTCGTGACCTCTCCAAAATGGTTCACGACCCCTCTGGGGGCCGCAACCCCAGGTTGAAAACCATTGATGTGCAGCAATTACCAAACTGTGTAAGTGCCCGTGGTGAATTGACAATCTCAAATAAGTTTTGATCAGTTTCAGCCTAGGAAAAAATTATAATGTAGATGCCACAGCCACTGCAGTTGTCAAGTTTTCTGTAAATACTACACGATGAGGTATTTTGATTCTCATTTAAGCGACAACAGTTAGTAGAAGCAAAAGTGAGTTAGCCGGACTTTGCATTGTACGATTTATTGCCAAAAAAAGGATGGGTACATGTAACTGATGTGACAGTAGTGCTATATAACCTATGGAAGGCAAGCGCAGTGTTTAAACATGGATATAACCTCCTGCCTTTGTACTGTTGCAGTATAGAGAGTTTCCACACTGCGCATAGGCAAACGCCATGCACATGCATAGCGTAATTGGCCAAGATGTCATCGGGTTTTAAGCCAGTTTGAACAAATGCGAAATGAAGCAACTGGTGCGCTGAACTTAGCGTACAGTCCTACACTAATTTATAGCCCTGCAGTGCAGGGAATTTCACAGTCTGCTTGTATTGTAAACCGTTGTTTTTCTTCTTGATATTACGGTCTTTGCTCTATCCAAGGGTCTCATCAGTCCCAAATATCATATAAAGACGGTGTCGTTGATGCAAGTGGATGATTACTGCGCAATTAGGTAATCAAGTACAGTAAAATAAGCCTAAAGACAAGGACAACCGCAAGAAAACTGCACTTTTATGAAAACTTTTTAAATTTTGTTATCACTAATATTCCCGTAAAGTAGTACCTGGACTGCGATGTTGCATACAAATAGTGTAACGTGCTGGCGTGCATGACCAACCAAGATTCGATAACTCTTTAGCGCTGCTGGGCCTTCATAACCTCGGAATCCAGCTGGGAGCGATCGGTGCAAACGTTTGAAGTCGGCTTAAAGCCATCCCCTTCTGCCAATATAAAATGAACCTTTCCATGATGAACACATTTCCTACACATTTTATCCTGCAATAAATTAAAAATTTTCAATGGTGAAGTGAAAATGCTTTGGATCCAGTCCGGGAATACGGCTTTACACGCTTAAGTTTTGCAAGAGTTACAGCAGGCAACAAAGACTCCAAAAAAGCGGTTTTGCAAAGCTCCATTAAACACAAAATAGCAGGAAAGAGTGATTGTGAAATGAGAATCAGATTACAACATAATCTGGTTTGATGACTGTCAACACAATTCCGTTTCCGATTTCTTTACGACTTGCACTTGCAAACAGCAGTCCAGCTGTTATATAGAACAGTCACGTGCGCTTCGCAAGCACACGCAATCCGATTTCACAATGAAAGACCACTGAAGAAATACATGCTTTGTAAGAGTTACCTCAAGCGTAAGGTAGCTTCAGCTCTAGAGCATTGTTTCGTTTTTAATTGCCAAATGTCAGATCAAAAGATGTGAATCAGCGGCAAAAGAGGTTTGTCAAACCATCCGCAGTCCCTTCGGCAAACAATGCCACCGTGCAAGATCATTCTGAAACCGAAGATTCCGCAACAAGAAGATAAGCGAAGGTATTTCAAAGATAGTTCAACACTGTCAGTGGCATATCATCAGCCAGACACGGTCGGTATTATAGAGAAGAAATTTCATCACTGAAGCTGAATTTCCGAAAAAAAACACAACGAAACTTAAAATACTCGGATTATGATAAATTCAACCTGAAATACTTGAAGTTTCAAACATTCAGAAAAAGGCGTTTTTCACTCATGGTTTTGAAAAAAAACAAGTCAGCTGGAAAAACAATTTGCTTCAAGAAGATTTATGTTACATCGTTGATGAATTAAGAACTCTGCCATTAGAAATGAATAAAAATGTTGAGTTTAAAAAGTGGCAAACGACGTTTATTGTTTTTTTTTTTTATTATGAGACACTGCTTTATGCGTAGCCTCGATTTATGCTGTAATAAAAGTTTTAGAAAGGTTATTTATATTCGTCTAAGAATACCTGCGGGCTTGTATGTTCGAATGCCCTGATGCGGGGATGAGTAACCTCCTAAAGGCAGATATCAGCCACAGAGTTTAAATCAATTTAATGGCAGAAATGAAATATCCCGATTCGTCTTAACCAGACAACTGGTTAACTGTCTTTTGGGAGGTAAAACTTTTCAGCAGGAATAATCCTAAATATAATGTGGGGTTGCCTGATCATTTTCGTTATGGCGTGATGTGTATGAAAACCTTTTTAAGGACAGTTGACTGCGTAATAATGGGAGGTGGAATGGAAAACTTGGTTGACCGCTTTCTTCCTCAGAATACGTTTCAAACAAGCCTGACTTTACGAAGTCCTGCGGCATAGTATCAAATACAGGCGCAGCCATTGACTTACCGATCACACTCAAAAGTCACCGTTTCCTTCACAGTATATTTTCATGGTGTGCAATGAATTATCAGGATCTTGATTGGTTAGTGCGATTTTACCTTACTCGTTGGACTTCGGAGTAAAAATTCTTTCATCAAACTCCAACTCCGGTGTCGAACTTCAAAATTTTTCACTCCGACCCCGAGTAAGTTGTTATTTGCATTAGCACTCCGTAAAGCAGAGTTACTTTCAGCAAAGTCAAGAATGCAATTAAGCATCAGGCATGGGCGTCGGAAGGACCTTTTCCAGGGGGCCACTAGAGGATTTTTCCAACATTTTTCTAGCGGGCGGGCAAAAGTGGCAACATTTGGTCTTTCCCACTCGAAACTAAAAAAAACTCCATTTGCTAAGGTTTTCAAAGTCCAGGGGACAAGGCCCTGCCCCTAGGTTATTTTGTAGAACATGCCAAAGTCCTGCGCGGGGCGGGATAACCCGCGCGGGTTGCGGGCACCCGCATTCGCGGGGCGGGTGCCGGAATCCGCAGAGCTATGCGTACGGGTGTGGAGCGGGGCGCGGGTTGAACTTAGTACGGGGATCGGGCACGGGATAAGAATTTCTTTGTGCGGGTGACTGCATATTGACCCAGTGCATGTGAAAGTGACACGAGCAAGAAATTCAATGCTACAGAGAGCTTGTGGTGCAAGGGTGGAGCGATATTCTCCAGTGGTGGCGAGACCACAGATTGTAGTTTCTCTCAGTGATCTTAAAAGAAATACTTTATGCGTGATGGTAAGTAACGCTGCTAGTGAACGAGTGTTTAGTATGGCTGGGCATGTCGTGAATAGCAGAATAGCAAATTTAAAGAGTTCATCAGTGAACGACGTGCTCTTTTTCAACAGTGCCGTTAAAGCTACGAACGAAGCCCTCAAGGTTGACCAAAACGTTTCATATTTTACAGTGTTTTTTTTAAAAGCTTATGTTGGCTTTGAAATGAACCACTGAATAAATTGCCACTAGCCATGAAACACGCCATGAGCTTTTAGTGTTTTTCAGACAAACAGTGACAGGTGCAGGTATGGGGCGACAGCAGTGCAGGGTAGGCCTGTAACCAAGTGGGCACAGGAGGTCGAAGCTCCTCCTGCAAAATTTTTCGCACCTCCTGGAAAAATGTGTTGGACATAATCAAAATTTTAAACTTTAGAACTATTGGACATACAGTAGTTTAAAAAATTTGGACCCCTCTCAGAAAACTCTTCGCCTAGCCTGGTGTCCCAAGCTAGTTACGGGCTTGGTGCAGGCTGGGCGGGAACGGGTTAGACGGGTGCGGATTAGAGGTCTGCGGGGCGGGAGCGGGTAAGATTTCTCAAATTCCTGCAGGTGCGGGGCGGGTTTAAATTTCGCGGATGCGGGGCGGTAGCGGGCAACAAATTTCAACCAGCGCAGGGCTCAAACAGATACCACGTGTTGGTGACCGCTTCTCCAGAGTAATCATTACCTGTCTTGAAGCTAATTTAAGCAATACAATTGCATTATGGCGACATAACGAAAGGTTGCTGCATTCCAGTGTTGCCAGTTTGGCTGTTTTGAGGATCAAATTTGCAATTTTTGACTGTTTTAAACGTTTTTGGAATTTTTTTTTTGAAGAAAGGCCAAATGAAATTTGGCTTCCTTTGGCCTTTTTTGACCAATTCAATTTTTACGTCGGTTTGGCAGATTTAAAGATAATTTTGGAAGATTTTTGGACACAGAATGATAAAATTTTATTGGAAACTCTGCACTAGAATTTTACAATTTTTAGTTTTGCTCTTTCACGCATTTAGTTTTGCTGTTTTCGAGACGTTTATTAATTGAGTGAGCTTTTTTTTGTGTATGTATGTATTGTTTTTTGAAAGAGCTGTGCAGGCAGTATGGGTGTTTAAAAGTGCCTTTGTGTATTCATCTTGTATTTGGCTTTTTTGGTGCTTTCTGGCTTTATTTTACGTTTGATGTGGCTTTTTTACTCACGAAAACCTGGCAACCCTGCTGAATACTCGGTTTCAAATTTGAGTGCTTGAACTGCACTTCCGGAGTCAGCGAATCTTTTTAAAACTCCGACTCCAAGAATAAAAATATCCAGACTCCGAATCCGACTCCGAAGTCCTATTCGTGAGGCACTGCATAGACAAACGCATTGGATTTGCTTATCCAAAATGTGACGACCATGGGCGTCAGCAGGGGGGACAAAACGGACATTTTCCCCCCCTGAAAATTCGGACTAAGAGCCAAAAATTTCTAGAAACCTGAAGTCAGCAGCTTTGTTTCGATTATTTCACTCACGGCCTACTTAAGACATCTTAAGTAGTTCGTGTTTCTCTTAATTCTTGCAATGACAGTTTTTTTGGCGGTGTGCCGTTCACCATTCTGGTATCATGCAGTGATTACGTCCGCTCCTTTGCCTGTCATGATTCGAAACGTGCGAGCGAATTGTTCTACTATTGGTCTTTATTTCATAACAATAACATGGCAACAAATCTTCAAAGGTTCACTTCCAGTTACGGAGAGTATTGCCAGTTTAACTGATTTGGTGCTAAATCTAGCAAGTTTTTCTCACTGTCAGCAGTAAAATTTTCAATCTAGCAATTCATAGGTGTAGGAACAGGAAAATTTTGGGAGGTGCGAAGGATTTTTGCCCGAATTTACCCAAACGTTTCCGAAAAGCTTTTGTACACCTTTTTTCTCCCACAAAGAACATGAAGATCTGTTTTGGTGTGACCTCCAAAATAGATCTTAAATTGTGCTTTTCTGCAAACGTTGGGCGCCATTTTTTGAAGTCAAACAACGTTGAGCGCCATTTTTGTCCGGATTTCAACGATTTAGCCCAGTGTTTCCCAATCTTTTGTAGCTAGCACCCCCTTTTCTGACAAACAAATTTCTATCGCCCCTTACCATGCCTAGCGCACATATCAACACATTTATTTCGTGCATTTCACTATAAAACTTAATTTAGTAAAACGCTAAGTTTTTGTTTACAAATTACATGCATACATGTTTGTTGATGATACTGTTTTTCATGACATTTAGTCACTCAAAGTTAGTAAGACAACAGAAATGTAATTATTAACTGGGTCTCCTGTCGCCCCCAACCGCCCATTTCTGCTTCACCGCCACCCTAGAGTTTCCCACCGCCCCCAAGGTGGTGGTACCGCCCACTTTGGGAACCACTGATTTAACCCTATATTTTCAGGGATTGTACCCATATTTTCAGAAGTTTTGCCCAATTTTTCAGGGATTTTGCCCAAATTTTTGACAAATCAAAACCACTGTAGCAGTTGGCTGATTTTCTAGCAGGATTTAAAAAACCGTTTGGGAGGCTTAATACGTAACAAATTCCTGACAAAAATTTGTTTCAACAGTTTTTGGAGATGAGAACTTCTATACCTTTTTCATCAAATAAGCAATTATCTTCTTGATGAAGCTTGAAAATGGGCAACACAAGGACCAGGCACATGGGCGTCCGCAAGGGGGGTCAAAACGTGCATTTCCCCCTTGGAAATTGGGATTAACAAGCAAAAATTTCTTGAAAACGCAAAATCAGATGTTTAATTCCGATTAGTTGGTTAAGCCTTGTAATGACAGTGTGTTTGCCGGTGAAACACCCACTCTGCACGAGAGCCAGGTTCACTGTTCTAGTTCTGGTGTCATATGCAGTGACGAGCTTGCAGTTCACTCATAACTGTTGAACGTAGACATCTTGGCACGTAATGCAGCGAAACAGCGACTGCTGATATTAGTAAGCCACGGAGGTTGATACCAGAGGTCTCAAACTCAAATTGCTCCGAGGGCCAAAAGAAAGTAACCCGAGGGCAGCTTGTACGTCGCTGAAGCAACAGTGACTGTACCTGAACCTCACTATAAACATTTAAACCTGCAAAAGGTATCGTGAGTTACAGGCAAATCATTTCTAGCCATCTCAACGTTCGTTTAAACTTTAAAGGGAACTTGTTCACTCGCTGGCCGAGCACTTTTAAACACCGGCGAATAAACTAAGTGACGTAACGATTAATTATTTGAAAATTCCCAAAAAGCATCGCGGGCCGCACGAAACACCTTCGTATTCCACATGCTGCCCGCGAGCCGCGTGTATGAGACCAGGTTTGTAATATATGTGTAAAACAGCATGAGTGAAAAAGAAGCATTGCTGTCAACAAAAGCGCATTTTTTGCAACCAACACTCCCTCTAAAGTGCGCAATTGCGCAGATCATTTGCGCATTGAAATATCATCTCGCGCACTTGCGACATTCCAAAACAAAGAAAAAACACGAAAACAAGAAGGCTATTTGAAGTAAATGTGTATTTTGTTCGTATTTTGATAATATTTTATTTACTTATTCAGTTTTTTTTAAGGAAAATGATAGGCAACCGGTATGGACCTGCAGGGACCCGATTTCTCTGATTCTAGAGACCCGATTTTCTCTGATTTTAGGGACCCGATTTCAATTCTAGGGACCCCATTCAGGTGCCTAAAACACCTAAAAAGCCCTGTACTTATTCTAATAATTCGCAAAGCTTGTAATTCATTTAGAACTCTGCCAACTCAATCTTGAATAACCATGCACACTAAAACAAACATTTGCTCAGTGTAAAAATGTTTGTAGAGAGAAAACCCTGTTTGCAACTGTTGCCGTAATTTTAGGCGTTTTCTTTGTGGTGTAGAAAGGGTGAAGCGCCTTGTGTACGTCCATTTTCGTTGGATCGTCAACAAGTCGAAAAGGCCAGGCCGAAGCAACATTTCGACTTTCCCCCCCTGGAAAATTTTCTGCGGACGCCCATGGTGACGACTGTATTTTGCCCGTCCAATCGAAGTTGTTCTCTGTTGTAAGACATTCTGAATTCATTTTAAACTACCAAACACAATGATCAGTAGCTTCCTTACCCAAACTTCTGGTCATCAGATTGCCTCATAGATTCGCAGAACTATTTCGAATTAACCAATTATGCAATAAAAGCCACGCAAGCTCCTACTTTTGCAGCACTATATGCTGTTTTGTTTCAATGTCTACGAATTGTTTTTTTGTACTATTTTACCAAATAAAGTAGCTCAGCCCGATTTAATTTTGCAAAACACTTGAGCGAAAGTTACAACATGGAACTGTACAGGAGCAAATCTCGGAATTAAATTTTTGGCAAAAATGGGTTGTGGAGTTAAGTATTTGTACAAAAGTGAACAGCACTGAAGGCAGTAACTGCTGACAGAAAGACCATAATAGTCCTCATATGGCAATAGTACATGGAACAAAAAGCTTTCATACAAAACATTCCATGAAAAGCAATCACTGCACAGAAAAACATTTCAGCGTTCAATTAATATGTTCTCCTAAACGGGGTTCCATTGTCGTTATGAGCTTTATCATACGGGAAATTCCATTGAAAGACGCATGCTTACGCAGGCAAAGTAGGCTATACTACTGTACTTCAAAATGATTGACTTGCTGAACTCGTTCTATACTCAATACCAAAGAAACCTAACAGTAAGTCATTACGGATAAACAGTCCGATAAACACGCTAGTGAAAATAACTGCAGTGATCTAGTTGAGACCTGAACTTGTGAGGCCAAGGCTCGGTTCAAATTTCAAGACAGAAACCGAGACTTGGTCACAAATCTGAGACAAAAACTCGAGACCGCAAAATTTTCTACAGAGAACTGATTGGATAATTAATTTCTAATGTTTCAGAAAAACCTTGACGTTTTTTTTGTTTTCTTGTAGATTAGTTTCGGCGTGAGATGCTGAAATTCGTTTTTTTTGTCTCGTCACAACACATGACTAATGTCACAACAAACCACGAGAGAATCCATTAATCAATTCAGTGTATCTGTGCTCCATTCGCTTTATAAGACCACATCACATGCGATAATGGCCAATCTTTGTAAATTTTAAGAGCAGAAACAGGGTAACGTTGATATTATTAGCAGGTGGTTGTTCGAGGAGAAAAAGGGATGACCTTCAGGCGCCCTCAAACGCTAAGTCTGGATGCGCGACTGCATCCAATATGTTTAGGTATAGTAGTGGTTTTACGTTTAGAAAATAACCATTAGAAGCTGTGTTTCCAACATGGCATTTCGTAGAAAATTTCAGTCCTAAAGTACAAGTCTCCAGCCACGGCTCAAGGGCTAACTTGTCTGCTTGAAGAATGAGACCGAGACGAGATGGAAAATCACCAAAACGGGTCTCGAGACGTTTTCAATTCAGAAACAGTATACAGCATTTTAGGCGCATGGCCAGTGGTGGATCCAGGAATTCGGGGGCCCGAGGCAAA
>Ga0210059_1012569_pt1 | contig 12769 bp, 11 predicted proteins | sample Ectturendosymbi2_FD_188042 | JGI IMG/M metagenome (GOLD analysis project Ga0210059, IMG submission 188042) | Ecteinascidia turbinata endosymbiont from Florida, USA - Sample 2 (SPAdes) (version 2) | ecosystem: Host-associated > Tunicates > Ascidians > Unclassified | place: Key West, Florida...
CTTTGTTAGAACTGCGCAACACACCCCGTCAAGACGTTCGTAAAAGCCCAGCTGAGATTATGTTTGGCAGAGTGACGCGCTCTCTTTTACCTACCCTGCCCAAACCTTACCACAACATTGATGATTTGAACAGACGCTGCAAGCGCCAGATCGCCATGAAAAAGTATTACGACAAACGTGCTCGTTCTTTGCAGCCACTGTGTGTCGGCGATCGCATTATATTTCAAAGCCCGAACAAGTAGGGGTGGCAAAAGGGCCAAAGAGTCCGGAAACTTGGTGCTCGCACATACATCATCAGATCGTCACTGGGTGTTTTGTACAAGCGTAACCGTGTTCATATCCGCCCTGATCATCCTTCAACATGCGACGTAATGTTTAATCCAACCTATACTTCAACATGTGACGTTGTACCTAGCCCATCCTCACACACCAGTGTCGTTGCAAGTCAGAATGCACCGCCTGCTGTCAACGACACTGTTGCCCATGCGCGCCCTCCGCAGACCACCGGAACGATTACGCGATTATGTGTGATACTAAACTCGGTGCCAAATCGACCACACCCTAATGAAAAGGGGATGCTGATGATGTTCGTACATGGTACTAGTGCATGAACCCGTGTGTATATATATGTGTGACGTGTTGTGTGCGTTTGAGCGCAACTGCGACCTCTTGCCGATGTTCGAGACACGTGCGCATCGTTACCTGTTCTGTTTCCTCATTTAATACAAGCCATCACAAAATCAATTTGGATATAGCACAACACAACTGTTTACAATGCTTTTTATTACACCAAGGTCGCTTATTGGTAAGTATAAGTTCTTTCAATACGATTACCGTTTGCATTAATTCAAAGAATCCTGGGCTCACATGTTTATTTGTGATGAAAATATATTTTGTTTTTGCAATATTTAGTGCGAGCTTGTTTGCAGTTAGCCAATCCATTACCTTTGACATTTTGCAATGAACCGAGTTTTGCAATTTTCGCAGATTATTGGTGAAATTATGCCATTGCACCCACTTCAGACAGTTGAAATCGAAGCATTAAAGTGTTCATAATAACAACTGTGACATAACAGTAGTTCAAATTTGGCAGTTGTACTTTGACTGACTGGCGGTTTGAAAAAACGAAGAGATGACCATTGGAGTGAGCTTGAAAGCAAGTAGCGCAGGCTTATCCAGAGAAAAAGAGAAAGTTTTCCTTTTAGCCAGTTTAAGTGTTGCTTACAGAGCAAGTGTCTAGGAATTTAAAAATCTATTTCCTCTATGCATTAACATTAGCCAATGCATCAACCAAAAATAGAAACTATTCTGTATCTCGGCTTACCCAAGCCCCTGGGCTAGTGCTTTTTCAGGGTTTGGTATAATCGTCAGAAATATTGTCAGATGTCAGTGAGTTGGCAGACGTTCTGGAAGAAAAGTATTCTGAAAAGAAACTGACTGCTAGTGCAAGAGGCTTGACTCTGTTTCACCATTGTTTGCTAGTTAATTGTGTACTGATTAGGTTGTTGTAGCTGCTGTATCCTTGTTTATAAACAACTTTGAAACCCTTCGCTTGTGTGGATACGAGCATCACTTTCAGTGCAAAGTAGCTGTAAATGATGGTACTACACTAACACACGGGCTTAGCAAAATTTAATTTTTCATTAGAGCATGTGAAATATGACCGACTTAATGTACTACCACGATAAAAAACTGTGATCAACAGAGAAAGTGGGGCTGAACTTCAATCACCTCATGTGAGGAGTTTACCAAAATCACCTCTTTCAAATCCCTCGCATATTCAAGATTAAGCGGGGTTGCTTTCAAATGCCATCTTCAACACACATCACATAAAATGAGATAAGCATGATAGGAGAAAAGTTTACAATTTCACAGCATTCGGTCATGAACCACAAAGGCATCCAGGGCCGGCCCTAGCAGGTGCAGGGCCCAATGCAAGACCTGGGCGCGGGGGCCAATACAAGACCTAGGCGCGGGGTCCCTCTGAGCAGTAATTTTATGACATCATCGTGTTCAGTCAATCGTGGTAGAGCGCAGATATGCAGTAGTACAGCACCAACACGAAAATTGAGCACGTTTGCTAACGTTCGAGAGGAAATTTGCTAGTTCTGATTAGAGCGTTCTTTGTTCACAATGTAATTTACATGGCGTTTCTATTGAATTCTCAAGCGCAAGGTGTATCTGGCAAAAATGAATATTCTACCCAAACACCACGGCGCGGGCGCCAATGCAGCTGCATCGGTTGCATCAGCTTAAGGCCGGCCCCGAAGGCATCAATATGCAAACTATGTTTGTTTCCCAGAATGGCTGGTCAACATATTCTTTCACTGTTAGCTATTTCAAAATCTTATTTCAAGCTGCATCATGTATGCGGTGATTAGAATCAAGTGATTTTATGTTAGGATTATTAAACACTGGTCGTAAAAATTGTGAGGTTTTGCAGGCGGCTTGTTATTGTGTCAGAGTCAACTTCTCAGCTGATTTACAAGCTCGTTGTCTATTTCTGTGAAAGTCATTGAAGAGGATATGACGTACCCCACCTGTGGTTTACCTAGTAATGCTTTCAACAATGTGGGCGTTTTTAAATAACAATCACTGATGTACGCATGAAGGTTTGGCACACCAGTCCAGGCCCGTAACCAGCTGGGTACACCAGGGGAGGCGAAGAGTTTTCTGAGAGGGGCCCAATTTTTTGAAACCATGCCCAATAGTTTGTATGTCCAACACATTTTCCAGGAGAAGCAAAAATTTTTTCAGACGGTCTTCGCCCCCCTTAGTTACGGGCCTGCACGGGTCTCCAAACTACGGCCCACGTTTCAAATCCTGCCTGCGGAGTCAGTTCATGCGGCCAGCGAAACTTTCTTATCAAGGAAAAAAGATATTGGTCAATGATGAAAAATTAATATATTTTTGGAAATTTTGTTGCTTTCGTAGAATGTGACTTATCCCGAAACAACCACATTACCTAAAATGTCCGGCCCTCGAACTGTTGTACGTAGCAGCTGATGTGGACCTCTGGGAAAAAGTTTGGAGGCCCCTGGTTTATCAGATTGTCCATGTACCTCCCTGAAAAACAGGATTGGCTAAATTACACGCTTCAGATAGCTTACCAAAATTCTAAAAAAGATTATAAACGGTTAATTTTCACAGTCCACTCCTAGCAGGTAAATACTGTAAAAGTAACAGCAGCATACCCACAGAGATGAAAAAAACTATGTTGAAACTCATTTGGACCCCACCTGCACGGGGCGTATTAGTCCAAGTCAGATGTTACGTTATGAAGTTTTTTTTGCCAATGACCAGGGAAAAGGATGAAGCAGCTGCAAAACGGTCCATTAATAATTGAATGCCCACTTCGCTGTGTGAAACCAAAGCAGCATAGTCTGCAAACAGATCACGAGGCCGGATGTGCCGAGTTTAAGTTCTGATACGTAACCTTGCATGGTTGAACAATCTGCCCACTGCGCGGTTGTGCAGAAAAACCCCTTCAGTGTTGTATACTTCGTCATCATGGAATGCAAAGAAGAATATTCCAAACAGGGTTGCAGCCAAAACACAGCCTTGTACTGTATTACGCCACTCTTACACACTTTCACAGATTGTTCCATGTGCTTTTTGAGAAGTGTGCTTATTTGTTTTTTCCAGTCTTTCAGAGTGGTAGCGAAATGGGCGCAGTTTATGCTTCAGGCGGTCAGGGTTCTCGTCCCACTGATAAAGAGATACGAATCGACGCAAGCGCAACTACGCCAAAGCAATTGAAAGAAAGTTACACACCGCATCATATAATTGCAGAGAGGAAGAGCATTTTAGTTGATCGGGACCAAATGAAAGAATGCGGCTTTGGCCTGTCGTTGTTTGCCGTAAAACAAAATAAATAAAAATAATGAATATATAAATAAATAAGTAAGCAAATAAAATAATAACAAAAGAAAAACAACACATCAGCACTGTCGGCGAACCAGTCTTCCATCCTGCATTCAGTTCTTTCAAAACGTGTCTTTTGCCGCTTGGTATTGTTGCGATCGGAAATCCCGAGCAGCATACGCGCAAAGCTTCGCACTGTGGCAGCAAGCAATAATAAAGATCATCAGACGAGATCACTCCATTATTGCTTGCTCGCGCCACATGTAAATAATGGTGTTATTCTTCACGCACATCCCGTTCGTGGTGAATCACGCAATCAACGCAACACCACCCGAGAGGTTGCAACAGTACACAGCATCGCATGCGCGATTGACAAGATCGACGCAGGAAAGGTTTTGTAATGGTAAGAACAGTTCAAACTGTTTGCGAACCTGTTGCGGAAAGCAAAACTTGCTCTTCATTGAAGCTGTGACAAGACGCTGAAGGACGGCCTGACGTGAAGCATTTCCCAGTGTGACTAACTCGGATATAGAGCAAGACTAGAGAATGATCAACGTCGCCACACGCACTGTGGTATACACGATTGTCCGGTGTTAGCTCTCCTTCCCAGTACCTGATCGAACCGATGCCAGTGTTTCGATCGTGGATGTTGCCAACAGACATTGTGCATAATAATTTTACACTTCTAACACTCGTTGTCCATTTGCATTTTGCTTTCCGAACCGTGCATTCCAAGAATAGATGGGCGAGATTTATGGTCATTCCGAAATCGATCATTAAAATTTACAAGAACGTAGAGATATTCACTTGTTAAGACTGATTTTAATGTAGAAGACAAACTGTCGCAGAACGCGTTCTTGTTTCTCTCACGACAAGCAAGAGTTTGCGCATGAACACAGACTATGCTCAGGGGAATGGATCTGTTTAGTGTTGCCATCATTCGTTCTGAAACATCCACAGAGTTTCTGATGTGTTCGTTTAGTTTGTTGGGAATTGCAAAACCGACGCCAGAAATAGCCGCCTCGTCCTGACCAGTTAGTTTACAGCAGAACGTGTAGTTTTTCTTGATAGAACCTGAAATAGGAAGTTCTCTGTAAAGCAACACTGTCAACTTGCTTTGTTTCCAGTTTCCAGAGGGTACCAGTCGTCTTACTCAAAAAAGATGTATAAATATGTTGCTGTCTGGGTCTCCAAAATATCCCGGCCACATGGTTCGTACTCCCAGTGTTTCGCCTGAGACTATTTAAAGGTTTCGTGCCAACGGGCCAGCTATTTGGCAACTTACTGTTTTCGCCGAGTAGAATCAAAACGCGGAACACTGATTGTTCTCTAGAAGTTGCCCAGATTAGATCTTGAAAGCAAAATGATGTGCCACATAAATGATATGGAAATGCAACTCCTCTCGCTTTGCCACAAAATCCCGTCAGGATTATATGTAGATATCCATCTGGATGTAGCAAACCTTTTTCGATTCTTTCAAAAATTTTCTCAGACGAGATGATATGGTTTTCAAAACATTGCGTACAAGTTTGCAAAATAATGCAATACAAATTAAAATATAAAGAAAAACTGAAGAACACAGCTGGAACCACTTGAAATTTTACACGTTTTAATATCGGCTGGTTTTTAATTAACAAACCTTTGGTTTTTATGTTATGCAGATGCATAAATGACAAAATAAGCTTAAGGAACTTGTTATTATAGTTCAGTAATGTCTTGGAAAATAAGAAAATCTTTGTTCCAACATTCAGTCATTCAAGTCATTGTCGTAAACCTACATGTGAAACCCTTCCATCGCTGGAATTTGGCCTAATCTGGAAATAACACTCTGCACCTCGAAAATGAACAAGCCGTCTCCTCTTCTTGTGTTAGCATTTTCAGTCTTGTTTTTTGCTAAAGGTATTATACATCTCCCAACGGTGTCAATGCCAGTTTTTATGCTGAGCAGACCTCAAGTTACTGTGTCGATGGTATTTCAGCTGTTTTCACATTGGACCGTGCTTTTTTAATTTGTGTCAAATGCAGTCTGAACCAAATATGACCTCAGGGTGTGTAAACGAAACATTTGACAGCAAAATTGTCAAGCAGCTTTGTTAGCACCAGGGTTGGCGGTTGTTGCTGGTGTCCTGCAAGTAGGGGCGTAACGAGTTCAAATGGGGTCCGGGGCAAGAAGCAAGTTTGGCGCCCCCATGTTCGAACTGAGGTCGTTCGGAAGCAAATGTGTTGTATTGAAGAAGAAAGTACTTGTGACGTTGTTGGGACTTTTCCGCCCCTGAGGAATTGTGACCTCTTTTCACCCCTCGGTACACCCCTGCCTATATGTCATGCTGAACTTGCTTGCAGGCGGGATTTCATTTTGTGCCTCTTCGCAACCAAAATGCGAGATGAATACACTGACCACGATATCAACGTGTTTTTGGTTGGTTTGTTTATTGCGCATTTTTCAGCAAAGTGTTATGTTTCAAATATCGAATTTCTAACTTATTGTTCTTAAACTGTTGGAAACAATCATACTTTTCACGAAGGTATTGCTATCAAATGCTACACCTGCAGTTATATCGTAAGCGGGACAGCCGCGAACGGGACAGCCCCTACGAGCACTGGTGCAGTGAATGTGACGTCAGTGCCAGGGAGTTGTGAAGAAGAAACTCTTGATCCAACTTTCCTTGAAGCCTGCCCAGCTGGAATCACACAGTGCTGGATAATTAACGTCACCGTGCCCGGTATGTCGGTCACCCAGAAATCAATTTGCCGACTCCACGATTTGAGAGTGCGCTTCATAAAAGGCATGGCAGCAAGTCTCTTTGTCGCTTTGCCCCAGAAGCTCAAATAGGTCGCTACTGAATCGCGTGTTTTTCGCCAAATTTTCGCCAAGTAGTTCTGTTTTGAAATCCGCCCAACGACCATCAAAAAAGCAGCGAAACTGCCCGATTTCAAAGCGATCATTTGTTCTCTGCGTTATTTGTGACAGCATCATTTCTTTGACCTGTCCACTTTCTGTGCACTGCAACGTTTGGCTCAAAATGTGTCAAGTCCAGGCCCGTAACCAGCTTGGGACATCTGGTGGGGCGAAGAGTTTTCTGTGAGGGGCCAAAATTTTTTGAACTATGTCCGATAGTTTTATATTTTGTCCAACACATTTTTACAGGGAGGCGAAAAAAATTTTAGTGGGAGCTTCGTCCCCTCTGGTTACGGGCCTGGTCAAGTCTCTCTGCAAATATGATGTTTTGCCAAAAATTGACCGTAGAAAATAGCTACAAATAAAAATCTCGATAAATTTGTTGGAAAACATCTGCTGCTGATAATATTTACTTTCTCACTAAGATTTATTTTGTACATAGCTCTGGGTGATAGTCTTTCACTTAACCTGTCGCAGCATGCAGAACGCGTACTATCTCGTTGCAGTGGGTGCGACAAGACAAAGGGAGATCTCGAGGCTCTGTGCTCCCGGGCAGGTGGTGGCCAGCTCGGAGTGTGGCGCTAAAGGAGATGGAGTCGCTTGTGCTTGCGACACAGGTACAATGTGGTTACATGATGCAGAGACTCTGAGAGAAATTTACCCGAGGGTACGAAGACCCATACTGGACTCCCTTATTTCCTGGCGTCCTCGTCAAAACTTGTATAGCTTGATTGAATAGTATTCAGAATATCAATAAAACAGCCACCATGCTGATATTTGCGAATAGAACTGCAGTTAGAGAAACCGACCCTCAATTCTGGGCTTGACTGCAGAAAAAACTTAAATCCCCGTTCGTAGGCCCTGCCAATATGTATAACACCGTATAAATCGCAAAGCTTACACCAGTGGACCGCCAAGGCAGTTCGTGCGATAAACCGTGAATGTGAATGACCCGAGGCGTTAAACCTGTGTGACTTAACAATAAAGCTGCAGCATGAAAAGAAATACGATCGGAGCAAGAGTGAAATCGCTGAAAGATTTGCCAGACCATCTAATGAGTTGCAAAACTGCCAATGAACCTATAAGTGACTCGCAGAAACAACAAGCTTGCTTGTCACTGCACTGGAACTCTGCGCTTTAGTAATGATTACATCTTTTGAGAAAGTTTTGTTGAAGTGTTTTGCGGATGATGTGTTCAGTGAAAATGCTTTCACTTACATGCAGGGGTGTAGCGGGGTGGGAACGCGTTCCCACACCTTTCTGCACTAGAAACGTTACTTGAAGATGTAGATTCTTCATTTCAATTTCTACACGTAGCGCCTGGAGCAGCATAAATGAATGAATGACAAGTTATCTTGTGTACAGCACCATAGCAGTAGCATGATTATGCAATTACTGTTTGTGACATCAGCAATGGTATTTGAGTACTCGACGGTTCGTCTGAGTGTTTGCATTTATCGTTACTCTGCTGCAGGGCAGGATTTACCTGATGCGAGGCCCCAGCTAGGCTAATCCCCTTGTGAGGCCCCTCTCCCAATGTTACGAGGAAAAAATGAAACAGCGCTAATCAGTTTGCGCAAAGCCCAAGATAATGACTCTGACGCTTAACAGTGCAATCAATAAAAATTATAAATCATTACCAGAGTGCCCCACGATCACTGCGCTTATTGCTGCCTTCGTCGCAAAGGCGTTCAGTAACACGGAATTGTTTAAATCGTGCTTGGACGGCGGGAACAGGATTATGAATTTTTGCAGGCAAATCAACCGAAAACGTCTTGGCTAAATATTTGACAAAACACATGGCTTACATTTTTAATAAGTTTCAAATCTGTTCTGTCTTATCTGTGCTTAAAAAACAAACACATTCCACATATGTTTGTCGGCGTAAAGTCGTTAAAGCACAACGTGAGGACCACGTTGCGATTCAGTGGCGATTCTAGAATTTCAAAAGTGGAGAGCCACTTTGGGGCCAAAGAAAAAGTAGGGGCCAACGTAAATATCTATCTTGCATGGACATTTTTTATGTTAACCAAAAGAACTTGAACGTGAATTCGAGACACAGCTGGGGGGCCAGCCAATGGTCCACCCAGGCCTCCCTTAGAATCGCCACTGTTGCGACTCGCTTACCGCGGCCGTAAAAATCTCACACACACGAGCAAAGAACGTCAAGTACAACGCACCCCAATGGTTGCAACTGCTAGGTTCACAATTCGCGTGTTTGTTACTTTTTCAGACTGTGCTAAGAATCGAACGCAACGAAACCGTCGCGCGAAAGGATGTGAGATTTAAACCATAGAACGATCGCCAGAACGTTTTCAATAGCGGGCTTTACATTTGCACAGGGTCTTGACATTCTAAAAATTTGTTAAAATCTCCACTGATTTATAGTGCTTCATATTTAAATTTGGAGGGGCTGAGCCCACCAATGCTCCCTTGTGACGACGGGACTGGTTTAAACCTCCCTATGCTGTCATTATTAAAATACGTACAAAAAGCTACAATAATCGCATCTATTAAGGCTGAACAGAGCACAATAAACGATTTTATCCTGGCCTTCTTCATACCAAGATCATCCAGGAATTCATTAAAATTAAGTTTGTCTCTTTTAATGCACCGAATGCTTAGTGCGGACAACCTCTGCTGGACATTGCAACCTTTAAATCATTTTTAATTCTTTTGAATATACGTACCTATCTCCTGAGCAGTTAGTGAACATCACGCCAAGAAAAAAGGGTCCGCATGGTTGGATAAACTAAAAACCGCTAATGTAAGTCATCAGACCCAAACGCGCTTTTGTCATTTTCTTGCTGTTACCCTTTTCTTTGTCTCTTTGGGGTAGAGTCCTGTGGTTGCCAGTTGGCAAAGTGACTTTTGCTTGCTTTTGAAGCTCCTTAAAATCTTCCCTGATTGGCTTAGCATGGGAGCAGTACAAACTTGCGCAAGTACTCAACAGCAATCTGAACGACTTTTTTAAAGAAAATTAAAATGGAAAAAATCATAGCAAAAAACACCAATCGAGCTTTACGTAATAGAAACGCTAACACAACTACAGTATTGCTCAGAAGAAGCAACTGTGTTTTTATTGTAGGGTAGTGCTGCTAGCCCTACACATGGCTCTTATCTGTAATAGTACAGCCTCAAGCTTTGAGCAGATTCTTCTCTCGCCTAATTCACACATATAAACCTCAAGCTTTGAGCAGATAGTTCTTTCGCCTAAGTCACACATACAATCGGTACGATTCAGCAAACACAGGACACAACCAAAGTGCTTTGAGTATATCGACATAATAGTCGACATGCCGCTTGACCAATGGTCATATTGAGATTCATCGCAACTCGTTGGAAGACCCCGGCGTTATCAACACAGAATCTGATTAGGTCCGCTCTGTCCAACCCAAGTGGCTTACTGAGCCAAAAATTATTTCACTATTTAACCAGTACCGCACATTGAATGACATATTTATGAGAGCCGCACATTGAATGGCTTACTTTGATCTTAGCAAACAGAATTTACCATAAGCTAATGTACTGAAAGCGTCCGAATCCTAACTGCCATAGTAGAAGACGTAATAAAGTAGCACTGAGGACCACCTGCATCAAAAATGTCAAATTCAAGATTATCAAAATAAGGACAGGTTGTGAGTATGTGGGATACTTTTATCACAGCGAAAACCTAAACTGGGCCACAAAAAACTTCGACTGGGCCACATGCTGGCTGCGGGTTGGACATAGCTGGATTAGGTGAATAAAACTAAATTTCATGAATAAAATAATTAATACAAAATTCTCACGAATATTTATCGAACTGATCATATACCGGCAATTGACCCTGTGGGGACCACAGGTTGCTGGCTGCTCCCTTGGATCTTGAGGTCCTAGGCTTAAGCCTACACAGCCTATTGGTAAATTCGCCCCTGCTGTCTTGGTCTCAGCGGAGTTTTAGTCTTGAAGTTTTCGGGCCGTTGCGGAGTAGGTTACAGGCAAACTAGTTTTTCTGAGTGGACTGCGAGAACCAACGGAGCTTTTTGCGTGTGAGGGCATCTGGGCGATATTTAGTGTTGGAGTTCGGCTTTAATCAAAATAAATGGTGCAGTGGGGTGGGAACTCGTGCGAAGGGCGTTCCCACACCTCTTTTTTTAGCACTACACCCCTGCCTACATGACTTTTGACAAAGTGTCAAGCAGTTTAAGCCCCATGCTGATTGCTGATTGGCTTGTACAGTTTTTAACTTAAACATTTTAACTTTTAACTCCGTTGTTTTGTGATAATATCAACGGCAACCGTAGCTTTTCAACCGAAGTTAAATTTATTCAGCCATCTTTGCTACATTTGCAGATGGTTGTAACGATTCAAACACAGAAGCAATTGCCGCTGGTCCAGTAACTACAGTCGGTAACAATTCAACATCCTCGGGCTCCATTGTTGAGAAAAGCACAAGAACATCGATCACCATCATTGTCTGCACTTTTTTTATGGCTTTGATATCGGTTTGCTTAAACAAGAACTAGATTTAAATCCAAAATGTGATGCGTTTCTTTTCCTGACAGCATTTCGTTACATGTTCACGCGGTTACCATTTGAAGCGTCTCAGCATGACGAGCGTAGATTTGCAAAGATTCGAAGCTCTTATTACTTTCACCAGAAACAACTTATCCACAAATGTTTGACAAGCTAAACTTTGATAATAAAGAAGAAAAACACAGTGGTGGGCATTCCGTTTTGAAAAGCCGTCCCTGCAGTCCGACCATTAGTTGTCCTCGCTTAGCAAACAGCGTCGACTTTGAATGCTGCAATGCACGGGAGAGGCTCGCTTTTGCTTGCTGGGCCAACCGAGCTTGGCTTTTGAGAATTCCTGCTGGTTACAGCCACGCTAAAGCGGCCCAGAGATTGACCAAGGACCAACTGGTGTGATTACATGCCCGACCTTGCTTGGTCCTGTCATGGTGTTGAGCTGGGCTGTGGAGCCCAAGCGATTTTGGATGGCTGGAGCCGGGGCCATACAATTTTTATGGTGTAGCCGGAGCCTGAAATTTGGGTTTCCGGTTCCACATACATAGTTTGTGGGGCAAGCGAGTTGAACCTTTGAGCCGGCAGGACTATCAGAGATTACTGAAAACCGTTACGCATTTCGAGTTTTCCTAAGTCAGCTGCCCCCACGACCCCCCCACAGACAATAAGCGGTTACGAATATTAATAATAAAATTATGCGATAGACGTGCAATTACTTTCACTGCCATGGTACGTTGTTCAACACACGTGCTTTTGTACACATAGCGCCAAAGTACGTGGATGCACTTATGTCAAACAACGTTTAGCCGTTTAGTTTAATTGTGGAGCTTTCCTCTTGTCAAGTGGATGAACTTGTCTAATCTCAGCCCTCGTCTACTGCGGATCAGAGTAGTCGCAAGGTGGTTTCTGGTACAGTAGTCATGTTGAAACTTGGCAAAGAAGGTTTTTCGATCCAGAAAATTGTCGCATAAAGATCTGAGGAGGGTTGCAAGCAGCTTTTTGGAAGGTAGTTGTTGAAAGCAGTAGATTATTACTAATATATAAACGAATACACCCTTGTGCAAATTAATTGAAACAAGAAATGTAACTACAACAATGGATCATTTTTATTTCACCTGGAAATTGGTTATAAAACTTCACATGAAGGCACATTAATAACGAATATGACCTCCACTATTTTAAGCAGTGTTTTAACGCGGTTTGGCATAGAGTCTGCCAGTTTTGAACATTCAATGTCAATTTTTGGATTCCTACACCATACTTGAATCAGCGCCTTGATGAGCTTTTCCATAGTCGTACAGTCCACAGCACAAAGTCGACGTTTGGGGAAACATCAGGCTGAAAGATCCCGGAACCTTTAGGATACCTCTTTTCCAGCTCTGGATAATTCTTTGAAGAACTGCAATATGTTGTGGCGATCGCATCATTCCTTCGATTGGTTGAAAGCTTCCTACACCGTTGTAACCACAACCTCCCCAAAATATTTTTGCCGGTGCT
>Ga0210059_1012570_pt1 | contig 12768 bp, 10 predicted proteins | sample Ectturendosymbi2_FD_188042 | JGI IMG/M metagenome (GOLD analysis project Ga0210059, IMG submission 188042) | Ecteinascidia turbinata endosymbiont from Florida, USA - Sample 2 (SPAdes) (version 2) | ecosystem: Host-associated > Tunicates > Ascidians > Unclassified | place: Key West, Florida...
CCATGCACAACCACCCTATGCGCAACCACCTCCCATGCGCAACCACCCCTATGCGCAACCACCTCCCATGCGCAACCTCCTCCCATGCACAACCACCCCCATGTGGAACCACCTCCCATGCGCAACCACCCTCATGCGCAACCACCCTCATGCGCAACCACCTACCATGCGCAACCATCCCCATGCCCTTCATTCGTGTGGAATTTTAGCTTCGCAACGAATCAACTGTGGTTATTTTTCCACCAGGCCCTGGCTGGTGAGGTTGGCATGAGTAATGAGTTGGATGAAGTGGCCCGGGCGTTGTTCAATGGCCAGATTCCCAGTATTTGGCGCAAACTGGCCCCTGACACCCTTAAATCGCTTGGAAATTGGATGGAGCATTTCAAACGGCGATATGACCAGTACACAGGCTGGGTTGGCGAAGGAGAACCTGCAGTTATGTGGCTTTCAGGTGGAAGGAACGAAAATCAACAATTATCGTCTATAAATTTGCGACTGATGTGTACTTCTGCTCTCATGACGATTTGAAATATAGAATTTATTCTACTGATGAGAATCACTAACACAAATAACAATCATTTAAATGAAATCATAACGTGCGCTTTGAAAAAATGATTTTTCTCACCGCAAACAAAATGTTTTCGAATGACGTTTTGGCGGCGATAAAATAATTGTTTTTCGAAACGTCTTATGATTTCAATTAATTCATTGTTTTTTGTCTTATTGCTGCTTATACGGTTTTGTCGGATTTCCTAAATGCTATTGACCTTCTGGAAATACACGTCGAAAATTAATCACTTTCAGAATGTTTCAAAATCATTTTTTATTTTGTTTGTTCCAAACATAGCTTGCTTTCAACAATTTTTCCTGATAATGATGGAATTTATAGTAAGTTTTCCGACAACATGGAAAGAAGATGCGATGGCAAAGTTATCATTCATTTTGCTTCAGTGCTTTGTGTTACTGCGAGTTATTCAAAAAAATGTGTGAATTGTTTTCAAAACTGACTTTGCTGAAAACTGTTTCCTGCCATGACTTTTACTCCAGTAGCAGGCGCTGTTGTTCATAGAAAGTTAAAAATTCACTGATCTCGTTTATTTTAGAGTTTCAACAACTTGAGTTGAAGCCGCAAACAACGAAACGCTCAAGTTTTGCTAGCAAATGAGTTGAGCTTCAGCAGTTATTGTATATTGTTAAGTGTGGCAGACTACAATAAGTGTAGTGCTTCAATATGGCAGAGCATAATACTTGTAATGATTAGCTGAAGAGGTTAGCTTTTGTAGTCAGCTTCCAAAATAGTAGAAAATGGTACAGTGCTACTACACTCAAGAAAGAATTATTTGTGAGCTTCTCCCGGAGTTACAATTTCGGACAGGACTTTTTGGGCACGTAATGATGTTTGGAAGCAAGCAAATGTTTAATGGTGTGTAATGCTGTTACATTAACCTACACTGTACTTTAGTAGCCAATCGTATTCAATAAAACCGATAGAACTGAAAAGAAGGCATTTATGTATAAAGTTATCCACTCGTAGAATTGATCTTCAGATATAATGTGTCTTGCAAACAGCGTTAAGTCAAGTCGCTTCAAACTCAGATGGGCAGATCAAAAATCTGCCGAATGCCATTTTTATATGTATGTAAAAATATATCTCTAATGTCTTTGGAAGCCACACTGAGTGCGAACGTTTTGCGAACGATTACTTGTTGCATTCAGGTCTTCACATCCCCGAATCTTATTTGACCGCTCTCGTACAAGCAACTTGTAGGAAGAATGGCTGGCCCTTGGATCGATCCACCCTCTACACGCAGGTGACACACTGGCAGACAGCAGAAGAAGTTTCTGAGCGAACACATCAAGGTATCGAAGACTAACTTACAGACTTTAACTAGGAGTCCTTGGTGTTTTCTAATTGGTGCGCTTATTGGTTAGTTCCTTTGGATTTTTCGAAAAAGGTGAGAAATGATCGTATTGCTTGCTTTTTGACTTGATATTTGCTAATACAGTGGTTCCCACCAGCTACACAACAACCATTCATTTGTCTTTGTGCACCAGGTTGTTTTGTGAGTGGCCTGTACTTGGAGGGAGCTGCCTGGGACTTGGAAAATTGTTGTCTAATCCGACCTAAGCCCAAAGAACTTGTCCAAGATCTCCCAGTTCTTAAGGGTAAGTCCATATTCTACGTTTTGACTGATTCGGTGGATCATGAAATCGTTGCGTACTTCCCTCAACTAAGTACAGTAGAATCTACTACTTTCTGTTGATGCTTCCCAAACCAGTCAATGGTGCGCATGTGTGACTCGTGTTGATGCGAGCAAGCACGATGATCACAAGAACAAACGATTTGTTGCAAAACATGCCATCGACGTGGCTTAGGTTAACACAAAAATTTCCTTCAAACCAAAACATATTTGCAAGGGTTCTGGCCTTAGTTCGATCATTCGGCGAATACCCAAGTAATGGGTAGTTAAGCCATTCCACACCTGAAGCTAGACTGCACCATTCCCTGCATTACTTTGAAAGAAACCGACATAGCGGACTCCGATTTAAGTGACACCTATGATTAAGATTGCATGTTCATTGAAGGATGAAATGCATTTGTGTATGAAATATATGCTGTTGCATAAAAAGTATGTTGCTTCATGAAGTGTGTGTTGCTTCATGAAAAGTGTGTTGCTTCATGAAGTGTGTGTTGCTTCATGAAAAGTGTGTTGCTTCATGAAAAGTGTGTTGCTTCATGAAATGTGTGTTGCTTCATGAAATGTGTGTTGCTTCATGAAATGTGTGCTGTTGTACAAAATGAGTTTAGGTGTCACGATCGGTTTGCTTTTTAATGTTTTTTGTCAAACTGACTGCGTCAAGAACATAAGGTGAAACTCTGCTTCGGCATCAACTCTTAGCAATTTGAAAAAAAACACTTATGTGTCGAGGAGTGATCGACGAGACAACCTGACCAACAGTTTTTTTCGGTGTCCAGCGCTTTGACTTCAATTTTTATGAAACTGTTGGTATTTGCTCCGATTAAAAATCAACTGAACTCCAACCTCATAGCACTGACTTGCTTGCTTTCACACAATGCACTGTTTACGAGTCATCAGTTTATTGCAGTTATACCCATCGAAGCTCATCGGCTGAAACTCCAAAACACTTTCACCACTCCAGTCTACACCACTTCAATGAGACGGAACGCAATGGGAGTTGGCCTCGTGTTCCAGGCTGACCTCCATACCACGGAGCACATCTCTCACTGGGTCTTACAAGGCGTCTGCCTCACTTTGAACTCCGACTAATTGCCTAATGTCAAAGATAGTGCCGACAATAACTGAATAGTTTGTATGGGTATCTCACGTTTTTCATGAAACCAAACGATTTTTTGTTGTTTAGGCGAGTTTTTCATAAAAATTTTGATTTTTTTGTTAAAACGTTGAGCGGTTTTCAGACGTTCTATTTATCTTCACAGTGTTTCGTTTCCATAAAAATAATTCAGGTTCAATGTCAGTTTTTACGACATGCAATGTTTGCTTGGATGCTGTAAACTTTTTTTCATTGTACCTTTATGTATGTTTCGCCGCGTAACTCACTGTGCTTTACCTTTTTCTATTTGAAGCTGTTTTATGAAAAGAAAAACACTATCTACCTATTGTGCCGGAAGTCTTAAAGAGTTCGTAGGCAGTGCCGTGGTAAGACAGTCCCGTACCCCCGGTCGGGGGGAGCGACCATTCGTAGGGGCCCCACAATATATATTGTATTAGTAAGTAAGAGCTGTCTCTCTACCCTTGACTTCTACTCTTCTGGTTTTTGCCCTCAATGCAGAGCCGGTAGATTAAAGATGTAATATCATGATTCGTTAATTTCGAAAAAGAATTGCGGACGTTCGGACACTATAGCAGTATTTGTAAAGTTGTGGTTACGTCAGAACAAGGCCGATTGTTAAATGTTAAAGAAGTCTTGACCTTCCCCAGCCCATTTAACTTCGATGCCATCGCCCTTGTGCGTTGAAATTCTCGGGGAAATTTACGTCATAATGAATGTGCTGTGGAGTGTTGTACAATCGCTTTGTAGGTGCGTACAGATAGAGAGACTAGGTTTCCAGTTCAACGTTAAAAAAGTCTTCGTGAACGCTGCTTAAGACAGGTTATGTAAAGTTGAAACGAAGGAAGGCCGTTGTGTCAGTTTATCACACGTGTCTGTGAAGACTGTGTTAAAACAGTCTAATTTAAAGTTTCGACCAGAAAAACCGGGGATAATCTCGATAAGTTTAATGCTTGCTTGCTCTATCTTAAAAAGCCTCTTCAGATTTAATCTCACTTGCTATATGTCGTGATGAAGATGGATGGTGTCAGATTCCAATAAATTCGTTCTTATTAGAAGTGAAGGCAGAGTGAGTGTTGGGAAGCAGTTATTGCTACACACTGCTTCCACCGATCAGCTTTTGGTGAAAGCACCAAGTTGATTACATTGAGACTGGCTATCAAAATGATGAGGCTGTATAGCGAAAGTGCTTGCGTTAACAGTTTGGACTACAACAACATCATTGATGTTTTTGCCACCACAAAGGCGCAAAATAAATCTTTTGAATATTGATACCGTTTCACTTGCGGTACGCACAAAGTGACACTTTGAAATTTTAAGCAAATGCGGCGCATGCGCTTGCTTATTTGCTGAATGTGTATTAAAAATGGGCTAAGTTTATTTAAATAATGCAAGTTATGTAGTAAAGAACTTCTTCCTGATTCAAGATTATTAGTTTAGCTTGGTTAGGTTTTGAAATAGCGCTGCTCAGGAGGTTAATTTGCAACTGGCTCAAAAAGCACGTAGCTGCCTGAATGCTTGTTGATATTAAAGAGCCCCACATGGATTTTGGGGGGTGCCAACAGCATTTCACACGGTTTTGTTCGTAGGATTTCTGCAATATTACAAACCATGTTCATAAGATTTGAACTTCATCAATTAATTAATTAATTTCCATTTCGCACAGTCTTGTGGGAGGCGGGGGTGAAAGCGCCCTCCCAAAGTTGTGATTTGGGAAAAATCCATTAAAACCGGACAAAATCTGTAAACTTGGGGGAAATGTGTGAAAACTTTCGCAAAATCGCTTGATGTGCATTGATTTTTTGTAAATGACGCCCAAAATCACCAGACGTTAGTAGATATCAACTGCCGGTTGGCGGACCAAACCTATTTCTATCTTCGAGCATTAACAGATGAACAAAATCCCACAAAAAATATAAAAAACGGTGAAAATTGAATAAAATCAGTCAATTTTCGAAAAACTCTAAAAACGCATAAAAAACGTAAAACCGTCTTAAAAAACATTTAAAAATCACATCTGTATCTATCAACAGGATCCCAGCATTGTGTTACTTATCAATATCAGATAACACAACTGATAAAATAACTGGTAACACAACTAATAACATCACACACCCTTTCCCACAAGTATCTAGGATTTTGTTCCCATGGTCAAAAACAGTGAAAGAAGACCTCGCTCAAAAACTGTCCGGCACCGTCGCTAATCCCTCATTAATATCAGATAACACAACTAATAACATCACACATACTTTCCTGGACTTTGTTCCCTCTGCACATGCTCAAAAACATTAAATCGATTTAATCCGTCAATCGCCAGTTGATATTTACTACTGCATACTATCGCATGCTCCAACACATTTTAAGGAAATAAGAAAAGAATACTTGAAGCTTTTAAAACAAGTATTTAAATATACCTTGAATATATTAAAGTATATTTAAAATTTATTTACGTGAACCTACCTAAAAAATATTAAAGTATATCTATGAAAGTCCAAAATTTTCATAAAGAAATTGTTCCATTTTTATGTGTGATAACCAGACATTACCAGACCCCAAAAGATTCTTGAAGAAAATGTTCCATTTTTATATGTTTGAGTTTATCTAACAAGACTGTTCAGAGATACTGTCAGAGATTTTGTCAACAGGGTTCCATGTGGTCTCAGTTTTCCATGTCCCTTGTAATCTCTCAACTCTCAACGCCTTTTGTGGTGCTGTTTACATCTTCGTTATGTGTCGGCACCTACACATTTTGCTGTTTTAACTCTCAAGCTGATTTTGACAAATGTATTGACAACCACGTTCTCTGTCAGAACACCGTCGCTAAACAGTTGCGTTCTCTTTAAGAACACCGTTCCAGATATCTAGAAATCTGTATGCCAATAACAGTACAGTAAAAAATCTTTTAACTTGTTGGTTGAGATTGTGGTTGTGTTTCACTTCCTTCGGCTCCGGCTCTAGAGTCGCTAGTCGTTTCACTTTCTTTTCTGATTAAACGAAAAACGTCGGGCTCAGAAATAATTTCCTCTTCGTTCACACCACCGATTTGAATGAAATGTCGTCTGAGATAATTGAATAATTCGACTGCGTAATTTTTATCAACTCCATCTTGACTGTTTATCAGAGGACCAAGACCAGAAATTCTAAAATTATTCATTTGTAATGTTTGTTCAACTCCAGTGTCGAAAAACCTGTCCACATATTCTTTGTTCGCTGCGTGTGACCTACCTTTTAAAATTTTTCATTGATATATTATTTCATGCTCCGTTCAAAAAAAAATCATCAACGTAAGATTGCGGTGCGGCATCACTATTTTTAACTGGGATTGAAATTCCAGAAAGTGTGTGTTCATTTATATTAAAGTTCTGTAAAGCCACTCCATCAGAAGCTTGAAATGTTTGTGTATTTATCAAAAAATTCAAACGTTCTATTTCAGCACTTCTGTTTTCAGCTGATTGAAGTATTAAATTATCAGTATATCTTTGGTTTTCAGTTGTCAAATCTCGAGCCAAATCATTTACTGTGTCATCTAAAAATTTTGTATTTACAGCATGGTCAGGCATTGTTGGAGGGCTTAACAAAACAATTTTGTGGTTGTTCATTGACAAATCAGAAACCATCTGAATTTGACCATCAAGTCTCAGATAATTTAATGATTCGAGCTGATTGTTAATTTCAAGTTCACTATGAATTTTTCTCTTCAACCTTCTGAAGTTAACAACCTCGTTTTCAAGTTGTCGGATCAGGTAATCCAACAACAGTGGAGATTCTAAGGGGCCCGATTTTTGCTTGGCCCCCCGTTTAGCTCCCCCAGTTTTTTTCTTAATTTCCCGTTTAAGTTCGTTTGTTTGACATATGCAGGGTTGCCAAATGCGTTTTGTAAAAAGACCGGTCATTTTGTCAACAGCGCCAGATCTGAGCTGTGTCGTAATTCGTAATCAGTACAGGGAAAACAGAGGCAATCAGTATTGTTAAACCTCAATTAATAATTTGGCCTATTTTGGCTGATTCATTACATTTCGGTGTGTGTCTGTGTGACGTGACAATCGCACCAAGGATGGCGTCAAGAGCAGCAAATAAACTTCGCTGAAGAAACTGTCCTGACAAGATTCACTACAAGAGTCATTATGATTTGAGAAATTCTGCGTTAGTGCCTTTTGAATTTACTGCAACTTATTTTATTTTCACAATACCGGCTTCAGACACTGATTTTCACAATACCGGCCTTTGCTAAATCAGCAGAAAAATACCGGCAAGGTTGGTGAAATACCGGCTATCTGACAACCCTAGACACATGCAGTAGATAACTTTCGGCCAGCAATATTTTAAACGATAATTTAGAAACCCTCTAGTCTGCATTCAATATTTCCCAAATGCATCACAAACTGTGTTGTTGTTTTTGACGGTCGGGTAGCTAGAGTTATTTATGACGACACACACCAGTACTGTAGTGGATGCTCCCATCCTGCGTGAAATTTAGTCAAACGGCGGTCGTGGAGTGGAAATATTCATTTCCAAACTAAGAAACAGGCGCAGAAATGGGAAGATTGATCTTTCGTGCATTTCAGTGTGAGATGGAACTGGATTACACTACTGTCAACAGATTGTTGCTTGTCCCAGTAGTAAATGTTTGTGAAAGCACTGAGAATTGGTTTCAGTTAATTTATCAGAATTTATCCTGGCTGCAATATTGCGTTCTGCTGCCTTGTGTATGACTTCGAAACATCTTACGTAGTGGTTCGTAACTACAGTTTTAACTCTACCCACACATGTCCTGCAACCTCAGAATTTTGTACGGATTTTTTGTAATAATTCAGAAGCAATTTTTCACGTATTTCAGCTCTTTTCCTAGGAGGTCAAATATTTCTATCCGAAAAACACTTGAAAAAATTCGCAAATCATATTTATTCAGTGAAAATGATTTAAAATATGAAATAACTTTGGCAAATAATTTCTTTTGGAAGGAGTCGAAGCTGCCTATTTCGCTCGAGCAATTTTTATCTTTTATAGCTACTTAAAAAGCTGCGATTGGTTGTTACTGGTAGCTGTAACTCTTCCAATCACCAGCGTTTCATGCGAGTGAAGTTTTTAAAAAATGAAATTACTAAAAAAATTTCCCAGAAATTCCATGACCAGTGAAAGATTGGGTAACGTTGATCTCAGTGGCGTACCTAGGGTGGGGCAGGCATGGCACATGCCATGGGCGCCACTTTGACGGGCCGCAAAAACTGCCGGGAAAATTAAAATCTGTATTTACCGTTCTTTTAACCTCTATTTTGCTCCCCATGCATTTATAAACTGCAAAGCTGCATCAACGCCGCGTCCTCACCTAAACCATTAAGTCGGGCGTGTTGCGCTAGCGCCACTAAGCATTATGACAAAACTGCAGTATTGTGACATAACACGAGGGTCAGACATTGCGACAGAACAAGAACGCTCTCTTGCCATGTTCACGAGGCCTCGTCCTTCTAACGCTATAAGAGAGCATAAGTTAGTCCGTACTGCTGCGTTTCAGGCAAGCAGATATTTGTCAGAATCTGGTTGAGTCCGTGCCTGTGAGAATCTGACTGTTATGCAAATAATTGCTGTTGAGGTCGTACAGATTTAGAAATTACTTGAACAACTGCGGCCCACTCCGACTTTATGGAACTTCTTCGATGGCCACTAGTGAAAAATAGGCTGAACGCAATGCCCCAGTCCATAAACTAAGCTTGAGAACATTAGTTAGTCGAAAAATTAGCAGCTAGTATCGTTGCCGTACCAGTTGAACAAAAAATGTTAGCTCGTGCAAGAAATTTGCTAGTCTTGTTCAGAGCTAGCTTTTTCTGTCCAAATATGGCTTTCTGTTCGATGTTCAAGGCCTTGTAAAAGGGTTCTGACCGTGAAAAACTAAAATCTACATGTGACGATTTAGGAGCTGTGTACAGTTCAGATGTAGAATGCTAGCAATTATACGAGAAGATTCTAGATTGCAAAATGCTGGTTTCAAGTCGTGTAACTTAAAATTATCGCATACTGAAGTCCTGACATTCTTCGAATTGCTTTGCAAATAATGCTGATGATGGCAGTTCTATGTATTGCAAGCTGCGAACGATCTTTCAGTAAACTGAAACGGGTCCTTCGTACCTCCGGGCCTCATTAATTAGCAATAAGTCAGGGCAGGTTGTGTGATCTAGCTTTGATGAGAATAAAAAGAGAATAAACAGCGAAAGCTTACTTTGATGAAATAATAAACGACTTTACTTCGATCAAGGCCGCGGAAAGCGTTGTTTTAATTACCATTTTTGTGTAATTTAACTGGAAAAAGCTGGATATATTTGTTTCATTGGAATTGTGTTTTTCGAATGCAAGTGATATATGACTTGCATTAAATAATTTATTTTTAATTCAAAGTAAATGTGTTCAATTTAAAAAAATTGTCGTTTGCAGTTTAAATATGCTGTTTGATTTTTTTGTAAGATATACAATTTTGTCAGGCAACACTATGCAGACCTATAAGCTACGATAACGTTATTATTTAAATGTTTTGATATTATTTAAACATTTTGATATTCAACATAACAAGAATGAATGAGTATAGAACAGAAGTATGTTGTACATGTTATGGATTATTTATATTTTGTTTGCTGAAAAATTTAAAGCAAAAATAAACGCAAATATTTTCTGTTTTAAAAATTTGTTTTCTTCATGGTCTATCTTTCGTAAAAACTGTGCCTAAATCTAGTATTTAAATAATTAGAAAGGGCGCACATTTAAATTTTGCCATGGGCGCCAGTTTGCATAGATACGCCACTGGTTGATTTACTTTCAGTTGAAAGGGTGCGAACTGAAAAAATAGGTTTAGATGATTTCGTTGATGAATTTGACAGTCGACATGACAATCGAAGGATTAAGTTACACTAAGTTGATAATGATATACAATTCTAACGTAGCTTGTGCAGAGATCTGTGTGAGAATTATGTTACTCATTGTCTACTTGTCTGAATCTTTTTTGGTTTAGAGCTAGTGCATGTTTCGCGTATGACAGGACAGTCATAAATCAACGCAGGGTTGAAAAGTCAGCTTTTGAGGATCAGTCATAGGAAAATTCAGTGTGAATAATAAAATGAACGACGAAATAAGTTTTACGCCTACTGTTACATCTTGCTATCAGGTACACGCCGATGCACATCTATCTGCGACGCTGCTATGCTACTTAGGTGCCACTGGTGGCGAAACCTCGCTGCTGTTAACTGAATACTGCATGGGTGGGCAATTATTTTTGCTGCTCAATGGCCACTTTGAGAAGGCCGCATTTAGCGGAGAGCCGTGCCTTCTTATGAGAGTAGAGACAGTCTTGGTTCATAGCCTCAGCACTAATATTTACTATGACTATGAGAAGTTGGAGGAACTTTCAAATTTGAAGATTTTCCTGAATGCTTCTGCGGGCCACTGAAAACGCTGTGTCGGGCCACATTTGGCACACGGGCCGCTATTTGCCCACCAATGGCATACTGCATTGAATAGTCCTCACCCTATCCACGCTGCACACTCGTAATAGTAGTTGCATAACATTGTTATTGTTACACCACAATCACAAAATGTCCATAAGCTGCCACAAAAACGGATTAGTCAGTAGTCACCAAACCGCTGGAAGATGATTTATTTTTATGTGCTGTCACGGCAAGTTTCCCTTTAATTTCAAATTATTCCACTCTGTTCTCGCATTAAGTGTCGCCGTTGTTTCAGCCCTAAGCGCACGGCGCCTCGCTTGATTGCAATGCTTCGTTTGTGTGCTGGCCTTCTGTGGCAGTCAGTTAGTGAGTGGCTTCGTATGGAAGCGTGTATACTTCGGTTTAAGCGACGACGACAACGACGAGGTAATTTAGGTTTCTTCCATTCGCCTTTTCTGGTTGACAACGAGGGTTGTACCACTGTATTGTGTGTAGCAGCTTGGGCGATGAGGGTCGCGCTGCTTCGTGTAAACCGTGTATCTTGTGTCAAACGCCTTGAACCGTAAAAGTCGCTTTAAACAAAGTTCCGCAACAACTAATGTTACTTGCTGTAACATTAAAGTTAAACCGAAGTCATCCACTAAAGACGACGAATCCTGTGCGGAGGCGTGTTTGACACCAGTTCTAAGTAGAATACGTCAGTGGATCCGTAGAAGTGTGTAGTTCATTTAATGTGTCAAGCGCTGCTGAAGCGCTTGAGAACTTGTCAGCGAGTTTGTCGCTGCTGTACTTGGAAGCTGACACTGTGATGCGCCGCGAGAATGCTCAACCGTCGATGTTGAGTTATTATCTTGCCAGGATTGGTGATCACTTCGCAGAGATCGAGAGATGCAACATTGGCTTGCTGAGCAAAGCTGGAAGTCAAGAGAAGGACAGTCTGTTGGGTTTAGTTACTAATCTGCGCTGCCACAAAGCTGAGTTTGATCAGCGCGTACGAACGTGGCTTGAGCAACATGGTGTTGCTGCGGAAGAGATTGCACACTTGCTGGCCGATCGCCCTGTGGTGCGATCCAAGGTTTCAGCTTCGAAACATTCTTGTGTGAAAACCGCGGGATCGAAGCATTCTAGTTCAAAATCGGCGGGATCTCGAAGTTCAGGTGTTTCCTCAGGCACAGAGAGAGCAGAGCTTCTAGCAAAGCAGGAACTGGCTCGACTTAAGTTCATCCAGCTCAAACAGGAACAGGAGTTTGAGCGCCAGGCTGAGGTAAAAACTCTGAAGCAAAAACGCCTCCAAGAGGAAAGAGCTCTGGAACAAAAATGCCCGAAGAGGAAAGAGCTCTAGAACAAAAACGCATCTACGAGCAAAGAGCTTTGGAACAAAGTCGTAGAGAAGCCGAACACGAAAGAGAACGCGCTGAAACCCAAAGGCGCCGAGAAATCCTAAAAGCAACCCACGAGCTTCAGCAATTAGAAATCGAACGACAAGTGTGGGAAGAAGAATCCGAACGTGGTCGTTATCTACCACTCGATGATGCCGCCATGAACGCAGTCGCCTCGGCTGTCACGAAACTGCCCTCTTGAAGTCAACGTTTACAAGGACAAATGAGGCTAGCCTGGGTAACTTGAACCAAGCCACCTCAAGTGTGAGGTTAGTAGGAGAACGGTATGAAGACATGAAGCCGGGGCCGTCTACGTCACGTGATGAGTTGAGTTGATTTTATTTGGTGATAATTAATATTCAGCTGGAAAAAACACAAATCAGTGCAAGGACGCCAGAGTATTGAAGGAACCGGAAGGTTATCGAGTCGATGCCCATCAACAGTTAAATTAGTTTTGTTACTGTCCAGGTTCAACTCGTGGTGGTGCATATATGTGGGAAGGAGCTGCTAGATGATCAACACAGTTGCGCAGGGGGTGCTGGGTCGTAACCGGTCTCTCTCGCAAGGATGGGTTGCTCAGATCCGCAAGGACCTGGGCGTGGCAGAGAAAGTATAAACCCAGCTAAAATGAAACTCTGCCTGGGTTG
>Ga0210059_1012571_pt1 | contig 12766 bp, 6 predicted proteins | sample Ectturendosymbi2_FD_188042 | JGI IMG/M metagenome (GOLD analysis project Ga0210059, IMG submission 188042) | Ecteinascidia turbinata endosymbiont from Florida, USA - Sample 2 (SPAdes) (version 2) | ecosystem: Host-associated > Tunicates > Ascidians > Unclassified | place: Key West, Florida...
GGGGTAAATTTTTAAAATACAGCATTTAATTGGATGTATGTAGCAACCGGGGGGCCAAATGTGAAATGGGGTGGCACCGATTTCAAATGGGGGCCAGGCACCACTGGCCCCCGCTAGCGACGGCCCTGAGTCTATCAGGGGTTTTTCAAAAAATCTCATTGGCAGCCCTGGATTTGGCAAATATTCACTAGCCATTGGGTAGTGTACTTGGAGTCTTCTTTTACAAATGTTGGAAATTATTTGCGCATTTATTAAACTCTCATGGTGACCAACTGGAGTTGAGAACGGTGATTTTCTAAACTCAAGATGATAGAACAAAACAAAAGAGCACCATTAGACAAAACAAGCTGAACAGCATCATTCTAAAGAATATAAAAGCATAAACTTGTATGTGAAATAAATGCTGCTATCATCATAAACAAATTCGCTTTGGCAAAATCTAGAACAGGGGTCACCAATGTAGTGCCCGCGGGCGCCAAGTTGCCCGCAAGGACCAAGTAGGTTGCCTGCGGGCCTGTTCTAAAAATAACATTAACATGATCAATGTCTTCACATTAACGAATATCAGTACTGAAATAATTGAACGTAAATTGAACAAAATTTTTATTGCAGAAGTGTGCATCAAAGCAGTAACCCTTCGCATTAATCGGTACACGAGAAGTAGCTCGCAATTTTAGAAAGGTTGGTGACCCCTGATCGAGAAAATGCAATCTTAATCAGTAGGTTTGCTGCTTTTGACAATCGACTTCGACACTGTACTGAGGCTACACTGTCTACATATAGTAATGATCAAATTTTTTGACGATTCTGGAAGCATTAATTACTGTCTCTGTGCTCTACTTGTGAGCTGTGCAGAGATGTATTCCTTCTTGGTAAAAAGCTAACTATATACGTTTTTGGTAAAGAAGATATGTAGCCCATAATGTCCACCAGTTGCTATTAAGACTAGGTTGTCGTACATACGAATTTCAGCATGCATAATGGTAATCAGTTTAGTCATATGAATGCCCACAGAATTTATGATTTAACAGTGGTTCACTTGTTCAAGTGTATTTTTAACATCGGGCACCGCGTTTTTAATATGCTACAGGCTACGCGTCACCTTAATCGGGCGCTGCACACAATGTATATACGTTTCCCAAACTGTTGTGGCGTCTATAAATGACTGATACATAAGTGATGATTTGTGTAAGCTCTGAACAGCAAATGTGTAAATTATTTTACTATGTCTTTGGTGGAGGTTAGCATAGATAATTTATGTTTGAAAATGTTTAATTCCTACTGTGTCAATTATTTTTTCCGTCTATTGTAGCTCATATAATGGGTACTTTCAAAATGGAAAAAATGAAAGGATTTGCGCGGCATTTTAGAGTTTTAAACAGTTGAAAATTTTTCATAGTCAGAATCTTTTTTTTCAAATCACATATTTGGTTGAGTACTTGCGATATTTTGTCCCCAATGATTTTTTTCAATCGTTACAGAAATTTTACTAAATGCCGTTTTTCTTTGAACATAGCAGTCCAAAATTGAAAATGTCTGTGACTTGGAAGTGTTTCGATGGAATCCAGCGAGAGGAAATACCAGACGTAAGAAACCAGTTTCGATTCAATGTAAACAAAGCATTCTTACGGTGACAGTTTGATTGTCAATTGTTTGTACATTATCCTTAAAGTAAAAATAATATCATCAATGCAATCATTACTTCTCAATTGTTTTTCAAGAGATAAACATCATATTTTTGTAACTCGTCGATGTTTTCAAACAGCATGAAACAATAGGCACAAAAGCTTAGTGTTTTTTATCAACATTTTGAAAGTGCGTTTCTAAATGCAGCTCAGTTTTCACACAATGATTATATTATTGTTCTGGTGTGGTGTTTATTCAGGTTCCACCTGAGAGCGAAAATGCCTCAGCTACCGAGAAACAGTTCAGAAGCTGTTTGGAATTGTGCAATAAAACTTCTAGGCAAGTTCACAAAACATCTGTAAATATTTTCTGCAGCTATATACAGAATCTGCTGGTGATGCAGTTCAGGTGTTTGCGAGTGAGTGGTGCCCTGCATGTTATGTGTGTTGAAAAAACGATACGAGTTATGTGTAAATGGTTTCAGACGTTCTTGACACGTTTCAATATTACTCATTTGTGTCAGTTTTTGAAAAAATGTTTTAGGCAATTTTTTAATAATCAAACACCAATCCACGAAACATCAACGAAAATCAAGTATGTTACATATTGTTTAAAATTGTTTTGCTGCAGGAAAACAAAAATAATTATTGTGGATCATTAAACTCGCTTCAAAATTTGAATCTGTTGCCGATTGACATAAAACGTGCGCAGTAAGTTACGCACGTAATCTTGGAATACATATATGACTGAGTGACTGAAGATAAGTACGTTCAAATACTCAAAACAATATGATTTACCGATTTGTACATTTCAACCATTTTCAGTTGCTCGTTTTCACGTACTCCAATTGCAGAAGAGGATGAAAAGAATTTAAGGGCTGGCTCAACAGTTCCAGGTACGAGGCAAAAGAAACGATTTGTCTTTGTATGATTTATTTAAAAATCATGAAGCATTTACGAGTAATTCTTGATATTCCTACGTTTCTTTGATGAGCTTGAAAATAGTAAAGTTACATGATTAACAAAAAGGCATGTCATCATTGGCAGACAATAGTGCCTACTGTGGCATAGACATTACCATGGAACGGTGTCAACAACAGATGCAATCACTGCACTTAAAAGCTTATTTTTACAAACTATGCAGCCAGGGCCGGAGGAAATGACGCCTGACTGGTTTCTGTGGCCCATGGTTAAAAAGAGGGTTCCCAAATCTGCCTGAGGACCTTTTCACGGCATATAGACACCCCAGAACTGAATTAAACCAAAAACTGATTTCACACATTTCCCCTTTCATTATTCATATTAATATACAGTAATATATCAAAGAAACTCAACTTCCCACGACCCGTAGCTTCTTGTTATCTAAGCCAATCCATGCGAAGTGCATTGTGGGTAGCTTAGTTATCAGCATTTGCCATGATAAGGTGGCAGTTGTGTAGGTAACGTTGCTGAAGCTACGTTGATTGTGACCGTTTTAGTGTAGTCTAGTATGAAAATTTTCAGGAAAACTAAGTTGTAGACCAGTGGCGTAACTAGACGTTTGAGCTAAGGTGAGAAACGCAGCTGAAAGAGGCCCACTTACCAACACTCAGAAAATGAGAAATGAAAGTGTATCCGAATGTGGATATCTATAGGCTACGGTACCAAAACGAAATCACAGGAAAACAGTCCAAAAAACGCAAACACATCTACCTACTGAAAACCAGAAGAAAACTGAATACCGAAACATAAGGTAAACGCCGCCCAGTTTTTATATTTAGCTTGGTAAAGCGGGAGATTCGCACTCATGCATCCACATCAGTTACGCAATTGTTGTAGACCTGTGTTGTATCCTCTCACTGTATACAACATTTACAACAATAGAATAACCGGTTTCCCAGGTATACAAGCATGCAAAATCGTATTCGTAGCCTGCACTTGCAACATCCGGTGCATCTTGCATCAGAGTTGTCCAAAGAAAACTCAACGCTTTTCACCAAAGCGAAATACAGCTATTTAAACCAATAACACTATAGCCTACGCCAGTAGTCGGCAAACTGTGGGCCTTGGTCCAATTGTGGGCCATTCAGCATTTGGTTCGTGTGGTATAAGAGCTGAAGTACTGCGCCAGTTGCATGGGATAAAACATAGAGTAATGTAACACCTATGGAACAATGATTGTTTGACGTTAACATGTCATTGTCGTTGTCATTATGCAGTGGTTGACATTTACATAGCACTGTTATGTTACAGATGCATGAATACGACACAGTTTTAAATTGGGCCTTCAAAAATAAGCACGGGCCTTCAATTACGAATGACAGGGAATTGGGGCAATCATAACGAAAGTTTGCCAAACACTGCTGTGCGCAACACTGTTGAGAGGAGCTTTAGCATTAATTTAATCAAAACGTTTCACAGATCAACTATGACTGATGAAAGACTAACAAAGCTGGCAGTGATAACTAATGAAAGTGAAACTGCAGAAACTAAGATTAGATACGACTGAGTTGACAAAAATATTTGCATCTTTGAAAACTTGGAAAAAGTCATTTTCCTAGCTTCAAATATAGCCAAGGCTAAAGTCTGCCTGCTTTGCAGATTATGTTGATGCTCAGAACCGTGGACAGAAAGTCTTCAGTAGGGAGACTTTAAGTTTCAGCAAAGTGGTTGACTTTCTAAAAATTGACAAAAACTCCAGTTCTTTGTATTGTTTTACATTCAATTTTGAGTGGGTTTGGAACGTTGTTTGGGGAGCTAAGCCCTGCAAAGGTCTCCCCCGTGGTGATAAGATTGTTGGTGCTGCAGAAACATGCTTTTATTAACATTTTCCAAACGAAATCGACAATTTTTTTTTATAAATACTAAGTATGATATGCAACATATTGCACATTGGAGGCTCCAGAGTCCAGGCCTGAGGGGACCCCCAACCAGTGGCGTAGAAAGCGGTCTTGAACGGGGTGCAACTGCACCCCCAAAGTTTCTGATTTTTTGAAAATTTTGGCGAAATCCCTGAAAATCCGGGATCACCCAACTTTTGCCGTACAATACCCTTTTTTGGAGTTAACACCAAAAAATGTATTCACGATCTTTGTGGGGGAAAACTTGCAGGCAAAATTCATACAAAAACACTTTGGGCAAGTTTGGGGAAATTCAGGCACAAATCCTTCCCACACCCACAAATTTGTCTGCTCCTACGCCTATGCCCCCACACACCTAGCACCGGTCAAGGATATAGCACATTTGTAGATCAAAATCACAAGTTGAAAGGTTCTTGCTTTTAAAATTATGGCTTTATATATGCCATGTGCTAAACGTGTTTTTTAAAAAAACAGGTGTCAAACACTTGGAGGCAATCGTGACTAAAAGATCAATGTTGGTCAAGCCTACGAAAAAAAAATATCAACAAGAAATTCTGCATAGACTGGATCACAAAAGAATTAAAGAACGTCATGGAAGATCTGGAAAAGGAAACATTGGTAAATGTTTCTTTATGAAGCAATTAGAAAAAATAAACATTTCACCGAATCTGAACAAATCTCCGCACACGGAGAAGTTCTTCTACCTCAGGAAACAAATTATCTCAGAAGATTCGCTAAAAACATCGAAAGATCAGCATTTGCGACACTTCAGCAAATTGACTCGAAAAGTTGATTCAGGAAAAACATCCAAAACCGAAGGATCTCTTGAAGCAAAACAATGTCCTATAACTTTTTCTTCTAGTACTTTAGCAAATAATATTTTCCAATATATTCACTGCAGAACACGCTGTTTACAAACGTTTCATTCATCTCCTTTGGTGGAAACAACCAGAGGTATTCCTATGAAAAACAGTTTAGAAACTAGGAGGAAAACATTAAACAGGCAACAAATGTTTGAAACCCCTCGGTGTGTTCTTCGAAGTAACTCCTCTCAATACAGTGGATGTGGAATTCACAATGAAAACAAATCAAGTAAATCAGAAGATATCAAAAGTTTAGTTGGTGAAACCTTATTGTGCTTGAAACGCAGTAGAAAGTCTGCTCTTCAGGCAAAATCTTTGCCCAACATGACACGAGAAAGATTTGCTGAAAGAAGACAATGCCAGACCCTTGGACAACGTTTGGTCAGAAAAATTACAACGATCAAACACACAAAAACTGCACGAGAAACAAAACAATTTTGTTGCCATCAGTGCGGAAGATGTTTTACACAAAAATCGCATTTAACTAAACACGTGAAAATTCATATCAAAAGAAAACCACATTGTTGCCAAGAGTGTGGAACTAAATTTTTCTATGCCCACCACTGCATAAATTACATGCGAACACACACTGGAGGAAAACCTTTTTGTTGCCAGGAGTGCGGAAAAAGATTTTCTGATCCCAGAAGCCTGACCAGGCACATGCGAACACATACTGGAGAAAAACCTTATTGTTGCCAGGATTGTGGAAAAAAATTTTCCCGGGCCAGCAACCTGACCAGGCACATGCGAACACACAGTGGAGAAAAACCTTTTTGTTGCCAGGAGTGCGGAAAAAGATTTTCCGATCCTAGCAAACAAACCAGGCACATGCGAACACATACTGGAGAAAAACCTTTTTGTTGCCAGGAGTGTGGAAAAAGATTTTCCCGGGCCACCGGTTTGAGATTGCACATGCGAACACACACTGGAGAAAAAATTTTTTTTTGCCAGAAGTGTGGAAAAAGATTTTCCGATCCCAGCAACCTGACCAAGCACATGCGAACACATACTGGAGAAAAACCTTTTTGTTGCCAGGAGTGTGGAAAAAGATTTTCCCAGGCCGCCGATTTGAAACTGCACATGCGAACACACACTGGAGAAAAACCTTTTTGTTGCCAGGATTGTGGAAAAAAATTTTCCCAGGCCAACGGCCTGACCAGGCACATGCGAACACATACTGGAGAAAAACCTTTTTGTTGCCAGGAGTGTGGAAAAACATTTTCTGATCCAAGCAGTCTGACCAGGCACATGCGAACACATAGTGGGGAAAAACCTTTATGTTGCCAGGAGTGTGGAAAAAGATTTTCCGGTGCCAGCTACATGACGACCCACATGCGAACACACACTGGAGAAAAACCTTTTTGTTGCCAGAAGTGTGGAAAAAGATTTTCCGATCCTAGCACCCAAACCAGGCACCTGCGAACACATACTGGACAAAAACCTTTTTGTTGCCAAGAGTGTGGAAAAAGATTTTCCGATCCCAGCAACCTGACCAAGCACATGCGAACACACAGTGGAGAAAAACCTTTTTGTTGCCAGGAGTGCGAAAAAAGATTTTCCCAGGCCAGCAATCTGACCAAGCACATGCGAACACATACTGGAGAAAAACCTTTTTGTTGCCAGGAGTGTGGAAAAAGATTTTCCGATCCCAGCAGCCTGACCATGCACATGCGAACACATACTGAGTGCTGAAAAATATTTTTGGTTGCTGATTACCGAGCTTCTCATATGCTTACACTTTGTAGAAAACCAGCAGTTTATTGCTGACTGTTTTGAATGCTGTTTGGCCGTTCACATGGCTTGACGCTTTACAAAAACTGCTCTTCGTGTTTTTATTGCAGTGAAAGACCTCACTGCTGCTATTCTCATTGCTCTGCCCGTTACTCGAATTGTTGTACTTGCGGGAAACGAGAGCAATATTCGCGTGTATGTAGATTGTAGATCTGTGAACGTACGTGACTCAATAGATGACGTAACTGTCACTGAGTCTACTCTTGATGAACATGAGAGACATCTGAAATGGTTGCTTGACGCTGCCTCTAGCTGCAATATCACGTTGAATAAATCCGAAACTCAGCATCGTTCAATAACTCTTGATGTGCTTGGCCAATGTTTCTAAGGAGTTTTTAGTTGTAAAAATGACGCCTTAAAAGTTTGCAATGACACGCTCTCTTTTGTAAGCCAGGGTATGACTTTCCCTTGTATTGAAGTAAAACGATTTGAGGAAATCATTTTTTCCTGCACTACACGAGAAGTTGCATGTCAGGAAGTTGTGCAACAGGGCATGTTACTGAAAGGAACGGAATGTTTCCATAATCTGCAATTGTTTCATACAATTTCCATTGCATGCCCTGTTCTACGTTACCCTGCGCGAAAGTCATTGCACCACCCCGAGTGTCCGAAACGCAAACTCCTAACACACTTGCAGATGAACCCAATATTATGATGATCCAAAACTCTGCACAGTGGCGCGGCAACGGGGTTTGGCTCTGGGTCCCATGCAGCACCTTGTCAGGTGCTGCAATTTGCTGTTTGGAAACAAACTTTTGAAAGTAGTTTGAAATATATAACTTTTCTTTTGTTGTATATAAATAAATTTGTAAAAGTTTGAAAAGTTCCAACTCTTTCCTGTTTTTGTGTTAAGAAGCCCTCGACTGGCGACTAGCCGGAAAAACTAGGAAATGTGGTTGTGGAGTGAGCAAATTGATTAAATGTTTTCTCCAAAGCCGGGTCGCCAAACTTTTTGTCCCGAGGGCCACACAAACCATTACACAATAATTCGAGGGCCGGACACTTTACCCAATGTGATTGTTTCGAGATATGTTACATTCTACCAAAGCGACAAATGTTTCTTGAATAGATAATTAATTTTTTCCTTATGGACAAAATGTCTTTGCAGCCAGATAAAATGTCTGCGTAGGCCGAATTTTGCCCTCGTGACATAGTTTGGAGACACCAGCTCTAAAGTCTGGGTCAAATCCAGTGTGCTAAAGTACCCCAGTGTTTGTCTTAAAATCAATACTTTCTTGACATACATACTTGTGAGGCAATTGTCCCCAAGTCCCTGCATCTCCTCTCCAGCCCCAGTCAAAAGTTGTTTGACCAGTTGTTTGACTAGGCATTTATTGTTAAAAAACGTGGAAGCTTTTTGCCTAAATTTTTGGAGAATTAGCCCAAATTTTTGTCAAATCAAAACTTTTCTGGGTGCGTTTGCACCTCCAGCTCCCAAAATACTCGAAGCAATAAATGGTACTTTTCCCTGTAAGGTGTTTATTGCACCACAGGGGCATTGAAAATGATCAGGCAATGTTTTTCCACGTCACAGCGGGAAATGTGAAGTTTATAGTTTGCAGCGACTCAATGACCAGCTTCTGCTCATCCATTCAATTTTTTGTACGAAACAGGACTATGTCGCGGTAACGCAATTTTAGAAATTCTGTGCAGTAGGTTGAAAAAATTTATTAGAGGCAGCAGAATATGGATCGATAGAAAAGCACCTGATTTCGTGCTGAGCTCAACTTTTGTCCCAAAATTGTTACTGGGAGGTCTAATGCTAATCGATATTCAGTAGTTATCTTTAGCATAACCTACAGCTAATCTAGCACACACAATTTTTAGTCTACCTGACATGAAGGCTACGTTTTACGGTTAAGCTGTTATGGAATTTATGCTGTGACTGAGCGCTCTAACTTAACCTGTAGTTAACTACATTGTTAGTTCGTTGTAGCGTAATTTGATGTCTTCGTTTAACTAATGAAATGAGCTGCATTCATTCATGAAATCTTGTAGGAAAAAATAGTACAGTCTGCTGCTTAACTTTTGTCCACAGTCTGCTACTTATTCAACTTTTGTCCGGCACAAGAAGCCCAATCTTACCCAAATGAAACAAGAGTTTGATAAGTTACAAAAATTTTATTACCTGCGCAAAGGAGATTAATTGTTTTCGCATGCTTTTGCTTGTTATTTGTCGACTTTATGCAAACAACACGGAATCAATTTGCATGCAACTCTCAAGGAACACTGCAATGGGCCAAAAAGTAATAATTAGGTTTTGGTGAGAATCTGGGTTATCGTCTGCATTCAGGAACCATTTCACCACTTTTTGCAGACCTTTCACTACACCTGTTTAGGATTGTTTCGCGATGGGTCACTTTTTTATCCAAAACAATTGTCTTTATTTTTTCGGCTATTGCTGATCAGCGCATGCGCTGACAGCATTGGCTGCAATACCAGTTTCTGTAGCACGATAGGACTGTCGCACGAGCTCAAAAACAACAGTGTTAACATAGAAGCATATAGGCATTTGATAATGCCTCAACAAGGAGAAAGGAAAGCTACTGTGACCGTAGCTACATTGAGGCAACTAGGCGTATGTCTCGATAAACTTTCTGAAATGCTGCCTGCCTCAAACATTTTTGTAACGCTAAATCAAATCATATTTCATTGTACGGTTGCTTAGAAAAGAGCAGCACTGCAGCTGCACTGTGTTGTAACCACGAGAGATACCACCACCCTAGATAAAAAAAAGGGAAGTGTTGCAGTTGACTGCATCGCCTTGAACTACTGAGGCAAGCACAAGGGAAAGATGGCAATTCGGGCATTTACTAACAGGAAAGCAACCAGCAGCAATAGAGCTCCCTCACTGAGTTCACTCTACTACTACTAGGTTGCACTATCATTATATAGGGATAAGAGAATTACGATAAGTCGCTTTTGGTGACTACTACAGTGACTTGTTAATCATGGGCACGATCTAGCGGTGACCATTTATTGGCATGTGGCGCCATCTTCTGGCCGCCACAGAAGGATGTTATGTCTCCATAAACTGCATAACAACACACCCAACCGAGGCCGTAATGAACATATTCGTCACAGTAAAAATTTGACCCAGACTATGGCCATGACTTCTATCTATATCAGTGCTGTTCAACCTTTCTGTCATCGTGGAAACCCTGATATACTTTCGCGTTTGTCATGGAAGCCCTACTAACAAAAATTGAAAAAAGCGAATTGCTTGTAAGAAAAACAAATATTTCGTTATTAGACACTTCAACAAATAAACAGTTATTACAGATGTTAAAAAGCAAGAAATTTAATGACTCGGTGGTTCTTGCATTTTTGGAAGGTAGCTGCTACATTCAAAATTTGGTCATCCGGCAAAAATAACCCGTATCTCAAATATGTGTCGTCACATTTTGTAACTTTGGCAATTGAATTACATTTGGTCCGCGTCGGACTAGGTGCCTCTTTTACATTTGAACTAAATTGCTCATTACCGTCCACACTTTCGCTGTTGTTCGTATTTCGCTTCATATATCAACATTAGTTATTTTGCTTCATTTGGCTTGAATAATTAGCAAAAGGTTGGGTTTCACACCGAGGTTTCACGAGTTTTTCAAAAATATTTCAACTTTGTACCCATGCTAGAATCACGAAATGTGGATCAAATGAAAAGTCATTTTTCGTGAGACTTTTTTTGTGAAAAAATTCTGGCGGACGTCACAGTTTCTTAAATTTTCAAAATTATTTGAACTTTCATCCCACACTACAATTAAAATTTAAAAATGTAAGTCAGATGAAAGATAATGTTTCTGAGAAACATTTATGTTGAAAATATCCGACTTGCGTTGCTGGTTTAAGAGTTTTTAAAACTTATTTCAACTTTCTGCCCATGACAAACTGATTCAATTTAGATCTTTTGTACTTTCGTTTAATTTCAAGCAATGGTCAATTGACAAAGAATGGCTCAAATGGAAGTTACAGTAATTGTTTTAGAATAGTCTTTATTCAAAAAAGTTGTTGTCCAAACATTTGCCTAGTATGTAGGCTACTTTTCTTTGCTATAGTTGGCCAACACCTTGCTTTTGTGTTTTCTGGCACTTTCCCCAACTGCCCGTATGAAGCGAAATGTCTGACTTGCGAAATTTCTGACTTCACGCCATGTACAAATGCTCAGAATATTATTCTACATAACGCAGAGAAATCTTATGATTAGGACTTAGGGTTTGGTGTTTAGTTAAGTGTTTCGGGTTAGAGTTTGTCTTAGAAAAAAAAATAATTGAGATCTAAGAATAAGTCCAATATTTTTATTTGGTTATAGTTATTCCCGTAGGCTACTGTAGCTTGTTGTGGGTATCTGACATCTAACCAAAAAGTTTTAATTTAATCTAGAAACATCATAAAAGCAATCACTAAACTTTATTCCTGTACTCTGAGAAGCAAAATAACTGACAAACAATAACAGGCAAAAAATTTCGCGTGAAACCGGCAACGATCCCTGTGGGTTTGCCTTGTACCTACATCAGCCAGCTCAGCCAGCACGCACTTTTTCAGGTGTTCAGCTTAGCTGACATTGTGCATTTCGGATTACTTTCGCCACCATGCACGTTTCCAGGCATTCAAATCACACTACACTCTGCATATCGTTTTTTGCACTTTCATCAACTGCCGGCTACCTCCCCTTTGGGTTACATCAGCCGTGCTCATCTCTGTGGCCGGCACCCGGTCACGTCCAGCCGGCATTTTTAGTGGTATTTTGCTGGATCCGTTTTGTTTACTCCCGGGCGCCGGCCACAGAGATGAGCACGGTCAGGACTGGATCGGACTGAATCAGGACTGAAGCCGATTTTGGCTGGAACAGGACTGGATCGGACTGCAATTTGTTTCAAAATTGGCAGATCAAGACCGGATCGGACTGCAATTTTTTTCAAAATTGGCAGACCAGGACTGGATCGGACCGAGAAAATTTTTGTTGTTTTGATGTGATTATTCTGAAAATATCAAAAATTTTAGTTGTAATCCAATTTCATAGGTTTGCTGAATGGCAGTGGATATTTCGCCATCAAATGCAAAAACTCTGCTGGGACTATTTTGCAATTCGAACTGTAACCACTTTTGTTCACATATAACAGAGGTGGCAAAACTGCGGCTCTTTGAATGATTGCATGCGGCTCTTTGAGCTTTCCGAAAATTCATATGTTCCTTTTTTATTTGCCAAGTGTAGAAATATTGTTAAATGGCACTGTGGTAGCTAGCGTACCGTACAGTTTTAGTTTTGAAAGTTGTTTCAAAAAGAATTATGATGTCACAGAAACGTAGATTACAAATAAATTCGTGTTTTTAGATCTTCATGTTGCGGCTCTTTGTAACTTGGATTTTATGATATGCGGCTCATACAGTAGCTTTGACCAACCCTGACATAACGTTGCGTTTTAGTAGCAACGTGATAAGGGTTTACGTTTAGGGTGTATGTTTAATTTCCGGTTTAGGGTTTGCCTTTGGGGTTTTTAGGTTTACGGAATAAGGTTTCGGGTTTACGTGTTAGGTTCAACTTTTAGGTTTAGGTTTTGGGTTTAGGTTTTGGGTTTAGGTTTTGGGTTTAGGTTTTGGGTTTAGGTTTTGGGTTTAGGTTTTGGGTTTTGGGTTTAGGTTTTGGGTT
>Ga0210059_1012572_pt1 | contig 12766 bp, 4 predicted proteins | sample Ectturendosymbi2_FD_188042 | JGI IMG/M metagenome (GOLD analysis project Ga0210059, IMG submission 188042) | Ecteinascidia turbinata endosymbiont from Florida, USA - Sample 2 (SPAdes) (version 2) | ecosystem: Host-associated > Tunicates > Ascidians > Unclassified | place: Key West, Florida...
TTATCTTGATATTTGGAAATGTGCCAGATATTTTTTTGCAGCATTATTCAAGGAGTTAGCTTTAATTACCATCAGAGAAATGTGAGATCTCGAGTCTCGGTCTCGAACTTCCAGGTCTCGGTCTCGGTCTCGGCTTTTATGACAAAGTCTCGGTCTCGTCTCGAAATTTGAGCCAGGTCTCGAAGGTTACGATGTCGACTACATTACTGGTCTGTGTGGTCAATTCTTAAGTAAAAACGAGGGCAAATTACTTTTTCTCAAAAGAGCTCCGAAGCATTTCTAAACATTACAAAGTCGGCATTAGGCCTAGGCAAACAAAAAAGCCTGACCAGCGTGTTTTAACAGACTGCTTTGAAAGGAACTTTGAAGAATAGACCTCGTTTTGTTTGGCTTCTTCCAAAAGAAACTTGTTAGCACTTTCTCACTTTTTTTGAATATGGGTTTTCATTATTAAATTTCTTGCAAAAATAGTTGAAAAATAGTCCTTAGCAAAGTACTAACGTCTCGTTGCAAGCGTTGCAGAAATTATACGCTGCGTTTTCACTGGTACACACACCGTTTTTATTGCAATCAGTACAAATTTTAAACAGGGTAGATGGCAAATTGTTTTCTCCTTAGTAGCATAACAACAAAGAAATCTTAGCGACTTACTGCTTTGAATGCCTTAATTTTGAACAATTACTTTATAAATCCGTTTCTAAGGAGCTGCATCTCGCAAATATACATAAAAAAATAACTCATGCAAAGTCTCGAGACTAGGAGCTCAGGACTGAGACCGAAATCCTTCGAAACCGAGACAAGTCTTGAGACATTTGAGACGGAGACTCGACAAAAGGGTCTCGAGACACGGTTCGAGTCCGAGACCAAGTCTCGAGATCCATCACTGCCTACAACACACTCATGCAAAGTAGACAAATTTGGTGTGTTCAATCAGTAGGGGATGGGACTACACTACAGTAGCCCATGGGCGCAAGTTGGTGGGGGACACGGGGGACGTGTACCCCCACTTTTTCAGACGGGGGGACATAATATGCCATGTCCCCTCACTTTTTTCCGTTTAGGTTTTGCATTTGGAGAGTTTTCAAAAATGAAAGTGATGTTTGTCACGTTTTGTGTGAAGAGTTTTTCATGTTTGATGGGAGGCCAAACATAGCCAAGTTCATGTTGAAACAGAGTTCTATCACTGATTCTGTTAGCTTATAAGTTTTAGCGATAAAACGATTTTTTAGCATTTTTCAAGTTTCTAGAGACCGTGAAAGATGTCTAACTGCTTCTGTCCGACATTTTACCCTGTGTGGCATACTGTTAGCAAGGAAAAATGCTAAAAAATCGTTTCTTAAAACCGTGAGAGTAATACAGCTGCACATGTGAGAGACCACAGTACAGCCATGATTTGTTCCGTGTAGAAATGTAACTGGTTTTGTTGTAACGCTGGTTGTCACGTATTCAGAATTAGACAGTGCATAATTTAATGATGCTAGTGTATATAATGTTACAAAGTTAGATTCTCAGTCAAATCTCTGCGAAGCTTTTTGCCGAAGACAAAAAGTTGGGGTGAGTTTAGGTAGCAAAATATTGTTTTCAACAATTAGTGAACAGGATTTCAATCAAAATGTTGGAGAAGCAGCCTACAGTATTTACCTAGGTGCATATTGACCTATAACTCAAAACGTAGGGACTTGACTCGAAAATAAGGATAAAATATACATTTATCCTCACTTCTTGCAATGTCGTGACAATGGTGACCAACAAATCCAAAATATATTTTTTCCTTGATTCTTACAAATTGTGCTTGTGTGGAATGCATTGGTTCGTAAGTCATCCGATTCACTTGAGTTTAACCAAACCCACAATGCAGCAATGTTTTCATCCAAGTGTGAAACATTTGCTTTGCAGATACATCACACCCAGTTTTGTTGCACATTCTTTTCGTGCTAAAGGTGAAACTCGGCACTTTTTTCCAATTCATCGTTGTGCATTTTGATTTAATCTTAAATATATTTTTGTGTCGTTATGCAAGTATAACTCAAAACTTTTGACCATGGGCGTCGAAAGGATTTTTTCCAGGGGGGGGGCAGTAAAAGATTTTCCCAAAATTTTTTCCAAGGGGGGCCAAAAGCGGTGAAACTTCGTTTTTACCCCTCGAAATAGAAAAAAAACAAAATTTTTTTGCTAATAATTTCAAAATCCCCCCCTTCCGATGGCCATGATTTTGACATGGTGCAGAGTCATAAGTCTGGTCGTTTTTTCGGGCCGGATCGCGTCAGGCCGGGCTCAGGCTTAAGTTTGTCAAAATATTTCCAGCCAATTTCGGGCCTGCATGCAAAACTTTTTATAACATTAAGAGTAATGACTTTTTTCTTTCGTGACTTAGATTTGTTGTGCTCACCGCGGTAGCTTCTGTGAGTGAAGTGTTTGTGATTTTTCTTCAGATAATTCTGTTTGCAAACCCAGCTGTGTTTTTTTATTCTCGGCTGGGATTAGTCTCACACTGTTTTTGAGAAGGCAACAGCGGTGAGGAAATTAGCACGCGATGGCGTTGCGTCGAAAGATCAATCACTCACGCTATTCTAGGCTTGTTTTAAGAAGTCTACAAGTCCACTTTTCATATCTGTAGAGCTATCCAGAATGTTTCTTTTATGCCTATAGCGCCATCGTAGATATTTTCGTGATAGTTTCTTTTTTTCTTGAGAAATATTATATTCTGCAGTATTATCGTTGACTAACATGCTACGTTTGTGCCAGATGATGCCAATATTTTGGCCAAGGTGGTTGTTATTTTCAGTGTGATAAACCGCTTAGGCTACCTGCAATTACACCTGCAAACAACGCTTTTTGTTGCTCCGCAGTTGTGCATATCTGAACCCCCTCGGTTGATTTGGCTTTCAGGCCTAAATCGGGTTTCAAAAATAAATGTCAGGCTCGAGCCAGGTTTGGGCTGATGATTTCGGCTCGTGCTGGGCTCAGGTTTCAAAATAAGGACATTTTACAACTGTCTGTGGGTATGTATGCAGAAGCCAACAAGGGGAGAGTGCAAAGATACATCCTCCACCCAACAACAGTACAAACAGATTGAAATCATTGTAGGCTACGCTAATTTTTGGCCAAATGTTTTTGCTGCTGGCAAGAGGATATCAATGGTGATTTTGGTAGTGGTGGCGTTGCATACATTATGCCCAGCAGCATTTAAAAAGATTTGTTGCTTTTTCAAAAAACGGAAATGTGCAAGAAAAATATTTATCGTCTTTGTAGCGTTAAGCGACTTGAACAAGACATCAAATCGCGTTGTAATGTAACCCACACTTCTTATAAAATGCATGAAGACTGAAGTGTTCTACTGTAAGAGTGATATGCACGTGCGACCAGTGCGGTTCAGCATTTTTGGCACTCCATCTGACAGGTCTGATAAAACCCAAATGATGTGTTCTACCACATTGCTGTGCTTCTTTGCATCCAAATATGATATTAATGCAAGCGGGCTGAACTACTGTACCGTGTCCAGCAACAAATTTAAGTTTATTAACATTGTAAATCATCTGCAAGGACAAAGCAAAGAGTGACTAGTGTTGCTTTCAAAACGAGATTGGGAAACTGTAGCCCATATATAAAACGTCATTTCTGTATCGACCCGATGACTATATTGGTTTCACACCAAGCTGCCCCCCACATTTTACAACAAAATTGCACCCATGCAGTAGCCTACTGAGATTACACCATAGACAGGATTGGAGTCATGACAAAGAAGGCTGAAAAGATGCTTCCGAAGTTGCTAAATGAATGACTGTGCAATGTGCAACATTGTCCAAGAGTCTGAATGCTTGAATTATCGAGAAAAGTGCTTCAGATATCCTTATCCGCATCCGGTGTCAAGCGAAATTTCTGACCTCTGCGAAACTTCTGACCTATTCTTGTTTGTCAGTGATTTTATTTTCAGAGTAAAGGAATAAAGTTTGGTGATTACTTTCTTGATGTTTGTGGCGCAAGTCAAAACTTTTTTGCTAGATGTCAGATACCCACAACAAGCTACAGTACAGGAATAAATATAACCGCTGAAAAACTCTTGGACTTAGTTTTAGACGTCCATTTTTTTTAACCCTAACCCGACACACTTATTTAAACACCAAACCCTAACCCCTAATCATCAGTTTTCTCAGCGTTTTTGACATGTAGAACAGTGCTCTGCGCATTTGTCGTGAAGTCAGAAATTTCGCTTGATAACCGGTTCTCGTTTGAAGCCAGTTCTTGGATATCCGTATCCTGTTGCAAATTCACTATCTTGCCGGATATCCAACTGGAAAACCGGATAGTGATCATCTCTGGTGGAAATGAATAATTGAATATAGGTTGACTGCTCTAAAAAATAGCTCCGTGAGTGATGTCGTTTTTAGCTCTTGAGAAAAGCCTGAAAATTGTTGTTATGAGACTTTCCAGGCTTCAGTATGGCTTGTTTTAACAAATTTGTAAATGGTGTGAAGGCTTTTGAGAAAAAAAATAAGCAACTAATAACTTCAAGCAAAACTGCGAATTTCGAGGCAAAAATTTAAATCTAGTGTTTTTTCAAATCTGGTAAATTTTTTTGTGAATCCAGTGATTTTTTCCAAAAAGCCTGTGGCAACACTGTGCAAACGCGTCTGTTGTTGCTGGTAGCAGACCATATTCAATGCCTTTTGCCAGAGCAACCTATTACTTTGATATTTGGTTTAGTAGGTAGATCCAACCTGCTTTCCTGCTGTTGTGCAGAGTGTGACATGTGAGGTTCTTGCGTTTCATCTCTAAGTTTTCCACAAATTTGTCGTGATTGGCCTTATGTGAACTACGAGTTAGTAGGCATAGGCTAGTCACTGTATGTAGACACTGACACTTGACAGCCAGTGGTCCTTCTCAAAACTGTTGATAATATCAGTGCTTAGAGATTACTGCTGTAGTGGAATAAAATTTTTATTGTGGGAAAGATATGGACCTGCTTACTACATGCATGCAAAGTACAACCAAATGATATTTTTAGTTACAGTCACAGGCCAATAAATCAAGCATTGCTCTTCATTATAAAAGCTAAAGAGGTGATGTGAATCAAACTAGTTTTTATTTGTCAAGCAGCACAGTATAATATTTTTCATAAAATTTATGAGACCTCATTAAAATTCTGCTTTAACCCCAACACAGCAACAGCAAAAGGTAAGTTTTGTGTGCATTGAAGTAGCTGCATTTTGTTCTTGAAAAGACATAGAGAACATACTGTAACAAACTTTTAAATTTTTTTACTATCTACCACTTACCTGTTTCACTACATTCTTTTTATTTTGACACTCAAATTTCTGAAACACATATTTCGTGTATTTTGGCTAACATAGCTGTGCCATATTTTGTAACGCTACCTAGACCTTTCCTAATTACTTTTCTCCTCACACGACAAGTAATTGATTAAGAGTTCTCCAAATATCTAGGATTAAGAGGTGATAAATTTAGAGATTTAAAAAACGAAAGCACTACTTTGAATTTCAAAAAGCAAAATTGTAACTAATTTTTTATCCATCCAAACTTGCCCTCTCTGTCCAAAACAAGTTTAAAAAATGTTGCTCGTGATTCTGCTGTTGACGCAAAGAAAAACATATTTAGGCGTATGAGAGTAATAGCTTTTTTTGGCACAAATTAGGTTTACACTTTGAACCAGCAAGGTATTATCCCACCGCATTCTCAACTGCAGTGGCGTAGCGATGTTAATGTTGCCCAGGGCCGACCATAAAAATGCTTCCACTTTCCACTCCTCACATTTGCTTACAACAATATAAAATGAGAGAAAATCATGAATCATGCTTATAACATCACAATCAGATATGAACTGAAAGGCGTCTTGTTTTTAATTTCCAATTAGGGATCTTGCTTACTCTGCTTGCTAGCCACCCTTCTCATCATCATTTTACCTTGTTTTTCTGCCTTCTTTACATATGCATGTATGTATGGCTAAATGACTAGCATAGCTGGCACATGCTAGGCTGTAGGTCAGTGGGAAAGTTTTATTTTTTGTCATTACTCGTGAATCAGTTGGCACCGTGAATTCAATGTGTTTTCCATGGCAATAACAAAGTGCGCTGGGCTAATGAAGCCTTGAGGAAACTTGGGTTTGCTTTTTTGTCTTGCTTAAAGCAAGGTGCTCGTAGTTTGTCAGTTTTTTACAACTGCCGCAGATCTTTTGCAGGTAACCATTGCCTTCGTATCGGATATTTTTTCTTTCTCGGATAAAAAGAAAGTATTAGATGTTTTCGACAAGCATTGTTGGGATGCAGCATTCTGTAGCAGAATGAGCGAAGTTCGAGATTACCGGTGCAGTTGAGTAGTAGTGAAATGGTGTAGCGCCATCCGGCTGATTTTATGGCTCTATGCATAATTCCTAGATATGTTGTTCTTTATTGCCAAGTTTTTATGTGTTTATGGTTTTCATAATTTCCATATTTTTACGTTTAACTGATATTCACAACTGTTCCAAATTTCTGTTTTTGCTGCCACACGTAGAGTTTTCGCAACACTGCATGTCGGTTACAAAACGCAGAAAGGCCGAAAAGCCTATAGCAGTACGTCAAAGTAACTGATTATTTGCTGTCTGTACAAAACTCTTATGAGCACAACTTTTCCTCAAGAGAGTTCTGAGGCATTTTTGAACCTAAAAAAGTCTGCATTACACAGAACAAAAAAAACTTCACCAGCGTGTTTCAACAGAGTGCTTTGAAATGCATTTCGAAAAAAAGACATGGTTTTATTTGACTTCTCAAAAAAGAAACTTTTTGGCATTCTCCCACCTCTTTTGAATAAGCCTCTGGGTGTCATAACAAAACTCTTGGAAAAACAGTTCAAAGATAGTCCTTAAGAAAGTATTCCCAACCTCTCGTTGCAGAGATTACACGCTGCGGTTTCATTGGCACATGCACATTTTTTATTGAATTCAGTACAAATTTTAAACGGGGTTGAGGGCAAATTGTTTTCTCCATCTCGCAAATAACATAACAACAAAGCAAGACAGCTTAGCCACTGACCTCTTTGAACAGCTAAATTTTGAACAATCATTTTTTTAAACCGTTTTTTTTAAGAAACTCTTTGCAAAACTTTAGAAAAAATAACCTATGCAAAATCTCGAGACGAAGACCTTGAGACCGAGACCTGAGACTTCCGAGACCGAGACTCCAAAAAACGGGTCTCGAGACGCAGCTTATCTCCTAGTTACACTTCCAAAAACATTGTCAGCTATTTCTGCAAGTTCGATGAAAAATCTAGCTTCACAAAACATTAAACACTTTTTCAGCTCTGTATAGAAAGTAAAGCTGCTTTAGCCATTTATTGTACTGCAGTTTTAGATGTAACCTTGTCTACAGGCCTACATGTTGTGGTTCATTAGATTGTGTATCCTGGTGATCAGGTGTTGTGATTGCAATATTTTAGGTATCATTAGGTAAAACAAAATCATCCTACATACCTATAACATGCAGCATCCCACATGGTTCTATACTTGGACTTTTGCTTTTTTTTACAATCATAAATTATATTACTGAAGCATCTTCATTTACTTCCACAATATTTGTTGTTGTTGTTAATTTACTTATGTCTGCATCTAATATTAAAAATTGTGACATGTGAGGTAAAGCTAAAGATGAACTTTAATATATTAACCAGGATATCCAGAGGCGTTCTAAATATCCCTGATAATGATTAGTGGATTATGACAAACAAACTGGGGCCCAGGGCCAGGTAACCTGAGCCAAAAATGGCCTAAAACTTACCCCATTTATGACATCACACACAAAAAACCTGAAATCCAAAACTTTCCAATTTTTTTCATTGTACTCTAGAAGACTTGCCACATCGTATGAGTGATTGAACAGCTCTCTAGCACAATCACCTGGCGAGTTACAGAATTGTAAAGGGGCAGCAAAATAGCGCTAAATTGTGTGCTCAATGTAGGATTTTGAAGTATGAATATCTCATGCACTAGCACCAAAAGTGTTAAAAAGGCCTAAACATGATATTGCCACATCAAATATTTCTATTAACACTTATGAAATTTGTGAAAAAATGGCATAAAATACCTAGGCATCATACTTGACACCAAGCTTAGTTGGAAATCACATATTGCTAAATTAACCACACAAGTCTCCAAGTCATGTGGAATATTATCCAATTAAGACATTATACAACCCAACATATATTAAATGCTATGTATAATGCATTGATACACCCTTATCTAAATTCTGCTGTCTTGAAATGGTGCAGGGCTTCAAAACTACTATTCAACCTCTTGTGAATCTATAAAACAAACTTGTGAAATTGCTGAAAACATGCAACAAAGTCAATGTGGATGTAATGTATATGCAAAATCACATTTTCACAATCAAAAATTTATATAAAATGTCTGCTGGTAAGTTTACATACTCTATTGTGAAAAAAATTTACTTCCATTGCATTTTAACCAATATTTCAAATCTATTCAAACAGTTCATAATTACCCCACGAGACTTGCAACTTCAGAAAATTTCTTATTACCCAGGGTAAACTCTTCTCAAAGTCAATACTGATACAAATTCATTGGACCCAAGGTATGTTCAGAAATACCTGACCATATCAATTTTTGATCTCACTTTGACTTCAAAAATCTGTACAAAGCGACCTACTCTTTGGCCTTGTTGGTGCAAAGTAACAAATGGAATTTGTTTAGCTCATCTGGTGTTGTCCATTCTTTGGTTTGTACCATGTGATTTTTTCCATTATGTTTTTCTATGTATTTATACTTAACAGAAACTGTAAAGTTTCCTTTCTAATGGGGGTTAGCCTTCTTCATCTGTCTGTCATTTGATATTTTTTCCAACTTGTTTTTGTTTCCTATTATCATTTGCATTTTCAAACAAATGTATATACATTAATTTCAGTGTTTTGTTCTTTCTACACCTGTGAAGTTAAATATTTCATCATGATAGCTAGTGTACATAGGCATGCACTCATCTGCAAGTATCATTTGTGTCTTTGTTTTTATCACCTTGTCTTTCCTTTTCACATGACTAAAGATAGTAGTGGAAGTTGTATTGTGGGTTGGTAGACTATGATAACCTCATGGTCTTTCACCAGTCCTTTGACAATAGAGTAAATATTTATTGCTTCTGTAGAACTTTGTTCTTAAATTATGCTATAACTTCTGCATTAGCCTATATTCTACGCAATGCTGTATGATCCACTGATTGTGTGAACCATCATTTCATTGCAGAAAAAGCAATACACTTTTAAAACTTAACACTCATGCAAAGTTCAGTTGCAAAATGCAACAAAAAATTCACTGAATGCTTTTGTTTTTCTTGACAAAGTAGGTGAGGAAATTTTATTTTTAGATGAGAAAATGAGAGGACCTAAATGGAAATGATTGTGTGAAATAGAGGAAATGAAAAGATAACTTGTGGAAGCACTGCATACACCTCACTTAGCCACTCATGTTTTGAGTTTCCAAAACAAAAAGAATAGCCTACAAGCCCTGCACTGCTTTATTGAAAATGTTGGACGTTGAATGCGGTGTGTTACAATTTTTAACTAAATCGCTGAATGAGTTCAATTGCGAATGTTAATGGGTTGACCCTGATGTGCGATTGCTAATAATGCTATGGTTTTAACTGACCTACATGCTATGCAAACTGAAATGTTTGATCTATAAAATGAAAACGTATGAGTAACTTCATCCCTGAATATAGATCAACTAATCTAGTCTGTTTTGGTAATAAACTGTGCTGCATGTATGCTGCATAACAACATAAAAAACAAAGGGCATGAAATTTTATATCACCTAAATAGAAAAGACTGTTTTCTAGATAAATCATAATTAGAACTCCTCGAAAGTTATAATCTATCTTTAATGGATCAAGCAGCAAGATATTCCATGCAGGAAAGGATCAAGATTGTTGAGGTCTATTTTGTAACAAAATCAGTTCTCCAAACCCCACAATAATTTTGTAGGGACCTTCCAGACAAAATTTCTATATTCAGACTAACAATAAAGAGCATCCTGGACAAATTCAGGGAGATGGGAAGTGCACTGGATAACAAATAAGTTGCAGTTGCCAGCCATGGTCAGTTAGGACAGAAAATCACATGACTGTGAGACATGTTTGGAGCATTCTCCAAGGAAATCCACTAGTCGTTTGTGCCAGAAGGCAGATCTTCCAAGTATTTCAGTTATGCACATAATGCACAAGGATCTTCACCTGTTTCCATATAAGATAAAAATTTTACAACTTCAGACTGATGCAAACAAGGCTGAGAGACTTGCCTTTGAGCAAAGAATCAGTCACCTTTTTTCATTGATGAGGCAAATTTCCATTGGTGGTCATGTGAACAAACAAAATATGCACTGTTAGGTTTAGCATCATTGGCATCAGTATCACCCACTTAGTGTAAAGAAAGTGACTGTTTGGTGGGCATTGGGTTGCAATGGCATTATTGGGCCATACTGGATTGAGGATGCTGATGGACCTCTAGTAATTGTGAACACAGAGCACTACATTAAACTAACGAAAAGAAAATACATCCTGGCACTGAGTCAGAAGCAAGTGGTACACATGGATTTTGTGATTTATCAGCAGGATGGAGCAATACTCCATTGTTCCAATGCTTTCTAGAATACCATCACTTTCATTTCCCTGGAGACAGGTTCATCTTCCATGGTGTTGACCACCATTTACCTGCATATTCTTCAGACCTAACCCCTTTGAATTATTTTCTGTGGAGATACCTAAAAGGCATGGTCTATCCCAGCTATGTCCAGCTCGCGGGCTGCGTCGAAGGTTTTGTGCAGCCCAGTTTGGGTTATCGCTCTAGTAAAAGTAGCCTACATATTGACAACCTGTGCTCATTTTGATACTTTTGAATTTGACGTTTTTGATGCAGATGGTCCTCAGTGTCACTTTATCATGTCTGTTGCCATTGCAGTTGGGATTCGAACGCTTTCAGTGCATTATCTTAAGATAAATTTAGTTTGCTAAGATCAAAGTAAGCCATGCAATGTGTGGCCCTGGTTTAAGATAGTGATATAATTTTTGGCTCAGTTAGCCTTTTGGGTTGGACATGCCTGGTCTATCCCAACAATCCCCAAACTATTGATGCATTCAAGATTAACATTTTTACATGGATCAAGAGAATTCTGCATGAGGTGTTGGACAGGGTCGTTATAAACTTCATTGTGCAAATAGCTGCAGTGATTCAGTGCCAAAGAGCTTGGATTGAGCACATTATAAAGTATTGAGCTGTGCTTGCAAAATGGTGGTGTACCATAAGAAAATTTATACCACATAAAACGTACATGTCTATAAGATGGGCCAGTGAAACAAACTGTGAAGTATTCCTTTCAATACAAAATGCTACTTATTCAAAAAATATTTTTGGACCACCATGCAAAAATAACTTGTAAGGTGACCTTTGCTGAAAGTTACTTGATCTTACTGTTTAGTTACAGGCCATTTCTCTTTTATTTGTTGATGTGGAAAGAATATAACTACTGATTAACACTATGCCAATAAGTTCATACAAATAAATGAAGCCTGAAGTTTTCTGCTAGGATCAATTCCATGATCTGTGCTTTTTGCATCAGTCTTGTGGTTAAGGGCATAGGTCAAAAATCAAGGCATTGGGACAATAGTCTTCAATGGAGACTATTTTTGATGGAGACTCCATCAATATAATACATTTAGTTTAGGACGTAGACCAAGAGGTAGGAAATGTGTTTATGTATGCTTTGTTGCAGGCAGAGCCTCGACATGGGGAAGTGCTGCCCCCCACCAAATCTGAAACCTTTAATCTAACTTCAGGTTCATTCATGAAAGACCATTTGCTATTCCCTCTTCACCAAAAGTGATGACCCCCAAAAAGTGCCGCCCTGGGGCATTGCTCCACCTTGTCGGGGCCCTGGTTACAGACATCATATTTTCATAAAACATTTTGATTATGTCTTTGTGAGAAAGATGCTTTGACATACCTATGTTGCTTGTTTGGTATGTCTATTATTCATTGATAGATGGTGGGTTGCCAACATAGCACAATTACCTTCAATCAATAAAAGGTAATGTTAGATGTATCTAGAACTGCATTTCTAGTTGTTTTCTGCATCATAATGTAAATGGTTCAACGCTGCAGTTGTCTCCACAAAACCGAAGACTTGGATTTGAACTGCAAATTGAGTAACCAGTCCTGCCTGTTATTCTGCAGTTATAAGATCTTCTGTGTGGAATAACGTGAGTTTCAGTCTTTGCTTATAATTCTGGTAGGATGTTCATTGTAGATTGTTTTTGCCGTTTATTTTATGATGATTTTCTTTCTCTACTATTAACTATCTGGTGAGCCATACTACAAATCTCTTTTCGAATGTCACTTTCTTATGCATTAGAACTTGTCACCACTGGAATTGAAGGTAACTTTTGACAATTGCTTGTGTGTGATAGGCAAAAAATTGACACATGATACTGTAGCAAAAATGTTTTCACATTCATGTCCCACTTCAGGAGTTTCGTGTGAAAGACAAGACTTGCCTTAGCTGCCAAAGCAAATACAAAATTGGTACTTGGAGGAAAATATTCTTCATTTTTCTTTAATTCAGTTTCGTGCCCACTTTTCGTCGGGTATAGACGCGAGGGCAGCAGCCCGAGGAGGACTTGAAATACCTCACGGTCAACAGCAGTCTCAGATAGTTTTGCTGGCTCCACACCAAGACGGGACCAAGCAAGGTCGGAGATGTAAGATGTAGTCACTC
>Ga0210059_1012573_pt1 | contig 12766 bp, 5 predicted proteins | sample Ectturendosymbi2_FD_188042 | JGI IMG/M metagenome (GOLD analysis project Ga0210059, IMG submission 188042) | Ecteinascidia turbinata endosymbiont from Florida, USA - Sample 2 (SPAdes) (version 2) | ecosystem: Host-associated > Tunicates > Ascidians > Unclassified | place: Key West, Florida...
TAATAGTTTATATTCAGTGCATTGACACATAAAATAAGAGTGGATGTATAGAAAAATGTGCATATTATGTCAACAAACTTCGCCAAAACGTTGGTTTGGAAACAGGACTATGACGTCATTTTGTGACGTCACAAACAGCGCACACCAAATACAAATGACTACCCTATGCCGCTGAATGAAACCCCCCCATGAAAAGTTTCTGCGTACGCCACTGGTTAATGCGTACAATAGGAGGATTCTACAAGGCTAAATAGTATATGGTTTGAGTTTCTTCACGTGCATACTATTTTAACCGACCTTATGTGCACTTGCACTATATGTTTTAAAATATAACATTGTACATCACTTTGTTTTGTCAAGGAAGATTGATACGGTAAGCAAATCTTACCTGCTGTTTCTTACGCCCTGGTGTCAAGCTGGGAAATTTGCACTGACTGACAGGAGTTCATCATAATTTTTCACGGTTAACTGAACCCAATCTTACCTGGATGCTTTGTGTTTAGTGATGTAACAATGCTCATTGTTACGACTGAATTGCAAGATTTCCTTCAGGTTTTTTCTTTTTGTTCTGCAAACTTTGGAGAGGCCATGTGTGCAAATGCTGAGTTTGGTAGTTAGTAGATTAGGAAATGCTGCGCTCCAAGTAGGCTGCTACGGTGCCTATAAGATGTAATGTGGGCAGAGAAGAAACGGCCATATGTCATCTCTTGCGCCGGCCTTACTTTCCTTTGTATCGTTCTTGCACTTGAGTCCTGTCGTCAGAACAGCTGGGGAAAATGGAAGCGATATTCCGGTAGGCGTTTCTCGTTTTCTATTTGGTTCTTTATCAATTGATTTTAGCCACAGGGGAACCTGCGGTCTGTGAGTCAGAATTAATGATGCCAAAATTAAGTTGCATTTGCGCATTAAAATAGAATAAACAGGAGTACCGCCTTGTATATTTTTCATCATAAGATAAAATAGCGAATTTTTGCAGCTCACACTTGAAGTTCCGCAATTTATGCGGCTCGTGCATGATAGTAGATAGGTCCCTCTTCCTTGATCCAATCTATTGGTCGTTTAGTTCATCAAATATGGTCCATTAACAAGATAAAAATTTGTCAACATCATTGTGTACATAGCTTATAACATTTTGTAGTTTCTTACCTCTACCGTTTGGTGTCGGTTTTGTTGTGACTTTAACTATCAGTCTTCTACGCAAAAAAGTATTTTAAGGGCAATGAAACCCAAGCTGTCAGTTTACTCGTATGGTAGCATTGCAACTGAACTTTCGTACATCCCTTTGTGGTTCCGTGTACCTCTCGTACGCATATATTGAGTCTAACTCTGACGCTGAAGGCTAACAAGAAAATTGTTTATAAGAAAAAATGTGAGTAGAAAGTTTTCAGCTGTTATGGCAATTCAACGTCAACCTTTTCATTAACTTGAAAAAAGCACACATTCTCGTTTCTGGAGAAGCGCACATATTTTCATTCGCTTAATCAAATACTTGTATGAGTTTCACAAAAATACTTTTTGAGGATTTGAATTGATGGTCAAAAATTTGCTGTCTTCCGATGAAAGATGCCCTTGCCCCCATCCGTACGTCGGGTGTCACACATAATATTACGCGCGGCACTCAGTCTAAAAAGTCGACTGCAAAGTAACTCTAGAGCACGGGTGTCGGGTTCCCAACCTTTTTCACTCCTGCACTTCTAAAAGAAACTTGTTCTGACCTCGCACCACCTACAATTTAAAATCCTCAAATCCTCAGTTTTTCCGATGCAAGTTAAATCAAAACAGACGCAATCATCATTCCATTTCTTTTTCTTCGACACGATGAAGGGTTATGGTGATAATCATAAATCAGAAAAACTTCTATTACTATCTCCACTCGCAATTACTTAGAGCAGACCTTCAGGTAGAGTGAAATTTTTGCAATTATCTTTTTTGTGATTTTTGCTGGGGAGAAATTGGCAGTTTAGGGGTTTGTACTCGGGTAACATGAAAAAAACTTTCAGAACCAGGGATCTATAGTCCATTCGAGCAAGAACTTCTGCAAGGTCGTAACGAAGATTAGATTGCAGTTAATCGTTACGCAAATATTAAATATCGTGACGCGTGGGTTTGAACGAACCTCGCGTTTCTGTCTATAATCCATTGCAAAAGAAAACAAAATCGCCACAGGGGAATAATAAAGAGATCAATTTCCTGTAATTGAGATGGACGATTCTCGCTCCCCCTGGAATGATGTCTCACACCGTTGTTTGGGAATCACTGCTCTGGAGCAAATATTTTGTCGTTCCTTAGATTTTCTTCGTGAAATAATCTGCAAGGCGCAGTAGGTTTTTCAAGTGGTTTGTGGTTTCGTTACCTTCTTTGTTTTTTCTTTTAGGAATTTGGCATTTCGACACACGATTCATGTGCTGGCACCAGACTGCTGTTAAGTTATTTAAGCCACATATTACTTGACAGAAGAAGCTTGTTAACCTGCAATGATAAAACAAAATAGGAACCTTTTAACGACAGAGTTTTGGCTCGCAGAAAATAGCATTGTTATCATGGCAAGGATGGTAAATTTTATGCTGTAACGTTTTGGCTAAATACTCATCGCCTGTAGGCGATAAACGCCTATAGACGTAAGCCCAGCTTTAAAAGGTGCGGGTTTCAAGTTGAAACATTTTCGAGAGACCCAAACGTTTCGTACAAAAATGTGTAGAATCATAAAATTACCACATGTTTTACATATTTTATCTGTATGACTCAATATGATAGGCCTGCCAATAAATATGTGGGCATAAGGTGCGAACGATGTAATGAGCTACCCGGCCTAAGATATATTGGCACGCAACAATTCGTGCTACTATATGACTTTCTGTTTACTTCAGTCATATCGCAAATGTTGTTGCGAAGGATATTAACTCCATTGAAAGTGTTCGGACGTGCGAGGATGACACAAAGAAACCCATAAAACTTGTATTTATGCGATCAAGAAGACCGCTTGCAAGTTCTGCCTAATTTGCCATCTTCCACGCAAAATTACAATCTTATTTTTCTAGCTCTCTCCAGCTGTTTGCCCTTACCACCACCACTTGGCTGCAGCGATCACTATCGGTCCAGGGAAGTCCTGGACGGAGATGACACGGATTTTGTTGCTTTGCCCGCTCTCAGTTGTCTAACGTCTTTCTTCGCTCTGGTTGGGTGCACATTGCTCATCAGTGACAGTCAAAACAACAACCCAGTGTTTGAGCTAATAACGAGAAAAAAGTACCTTGTGAATGCGGAGGTAGCAACAGGTAAGCTCACGTGAAACACATAGCTTGGTATGCATTGGCAGCCCATGAGAATCCTCAACTGTTTCGTTTTTTGTGAAGCTGGGTTGAACTTTCTTTCGTGCTTGATCGCCACCTTCCGGATAAATGTAGTTGGGACGCTGCAACGTCGGCAAGGTGTCTTCGGTGTGAGCGGACTGACTCCAGCGTATTCATCGTCGTACTACTTGTGCGTTGTCTGCGTTCTTTTGTCTCTTGGGGGAGCTTGGCTGTTGAACTTGGTTTTGTCGGAGATCGACGATCCAAGCAAAAGGCTTTCAAAAACCATCAAACAGGTAAGCGTCGAAAGTAGAGGGTAGCTTGCACGAGGGGTGAATTTCAATTCACGAGGGTGTGAATTGCTTAGCTTCCTAATTTTTAATTAATTTATTGCTGAATTATACCTTTTAAGTCAGTCGTTCCCAAATTTTTTGAGCGCGACCCAAATCTAAGCTTGGTGAACATCTCGTGACCCAAGCCTCAAACAGCATATATTAACATGAAAACGATAATGATTCTATGGATGATTTTTGGCAGTATATAAGTTGCTAAGTTCGTTTTCAAAGTCAGCAACCCACTCTTTTTCTCAAGTACTTACGTTACAGACAGACAAGCGTTGGTATTTTGGTCCACTCACTATGGAACAATGTATTTTATTACATACGCAATATAATATTTTAGTGCGATTGATGAAATTGAAGTTTGGCCTAGCACCGCCTCGGTGCGACCCTTATTTTGGCCCATCTTGACCCTTGTTTGGTTCGTGACTACTTTGGGAACTACTCATTCAAAGCAGGGTTTCTCAAACTATGGGTCGCGGCCATAGGCGTACGAGACAGAGGATCGGGGGGGGCGGCCGTCCCCAAGGGCTGGAAAATTTTCTGGGCTCACTCTGTTTTCAGGGCAAACGCAAGTTGCTCAAAAATCCTGAATATAAAAAGTATATTCAACACAAGGAAAAATTTCAGGGCACTCTATTTTCAGGCCAAGCGCAAGCTGCTCAAAAATCCTGAATGTAAAAGTTTCAGGGCACTCTGTTTTCAGGGGAAGCGCAAGTTGCTCAAAAATCGTGAATATAAAAAGTACACTCAATACAGTGAAAAATTTTAGGGCACTCTAATTTCAGGGCAAGCGCAAGTTGCTCAAAAATACTGACTGTAAACAGTACATTCAATACATTGAAAAATTTGAGTGCACACTCTGTTTTCAGGGCAAGCGCAAGTTGCTCAAAAATCCTGAATGTAAAAAGTACATTCAATACAGTGAAAATTTTCAGGGCAAACTCTGTTTTCAGGGCAAGCACAAGCTGCTCAAAAATACTGAATGTAAAAATACTTATTGAGTACAGTGAATGCAAGGCAACTCTGTTTTCAGGGCAAGCGCAAGTTGCTCAAAAATCCTGAATGTAAAAAGAATATTTAATACAGTGAAAAAATTCAGGGCAACTCTATTTTTCAGGGCAAGCACAAGTTGCTCAAAAATCATGAACGGTAAAAAAATTTTCAATACAGTGTGTATTCACTTGGGGGTGATCTGTGTAATTTGGGCAAGTGTCATTTGTAATCTGGACCAAAGTCGTGATTAGTTATAGTGACTTTGATCTGGACCAAGCCCTCATTTTCTGTAAAAATCGAACAATCAGATGTCGGTAGTTCAACAGATTGATATAAGAATTCGGTAACTCTATCTTTGTTCGTGTCCGAGTTTGCGCTGGGTAGAGGTGCAAGGTGTTAAGACAGGGGTTCTGAAACTGGGGCACATGTACCCCTAGGGGTACACTTGCCTATCTCAAGGGGTGCATTTAAGGTTAGCAATAGAAAGGAAAAAATATGTTTATATATTATTAATTTCGAAATATTTGTACATATATCAGTGAATTTTATTTCAAAAAATCATTGTAAGCTTGATGAAAAATATATTTTTCCTCAGCTTTTTTGTCATAAGACATTTTAGGGGTACATGTTCATCTCTCGAAATGCTGAAGGGTTCATGACCAGAGAAAGTTTGGGAACCCCTGTGTTAAGATGATAGATTTTTTGATTAACAGGAGTTTTAGAAGCGGGCATCACGGACGTGCACATTGCTTGGCTCCTTTGAGTGCGCATCTTTAAGTGCATTGCTCAAGCGCACAGCAGCGATGACACAGGCAGGTTTAGGGAGTCAGACCATACGATCCGGAACCGTCGTTTTTAAAACGTTGAGTTGCGTCATCGAAGTCGTGTATCTGTTTGCATCAGTAAAGCAATTACCTTAAAGCATGAGTCCCCAAACTTTTTGAAACTGCGAGCTACTTCTTGTGTACCGAATAATGCGGAGGGCTACTAGTTTGATACAAGTGTGTATTACACACTTCTGAAATAAAAATTTTGCTCAATTTACCTTCCATTATTTTAGTACTGGAGAAGACATCGATCATGGTAATGTTAATTTTAGAACACACGCGCGGGCGACCTACATTGTCCTTGCGGACAACCTGGTGCCCGCGGGCATCACGTTGGTGACCCCTGCCGTGAAGTTTCTTGTCTGGGAGAACACAACATGCAAGGAACTTCAACTCCTTGAGTTAACAAGCGAGCTAACTACAGATTTTGCCTATAACGACACCTCTAGGGAATTGCATAAAGAACTTTATTGGCGAATTGACAATTTGACATTATAAGCGAATTGAAATGCATGTAAAAAATGACATCGCGACCAAACAAAATGTAACGTAATGGGTGAATTGATGCTCCAGACGAAGCCGTTATAAACGAATTCAACTCTATAGAACAGATTTACATAAGGTTTCAGGCCCCATTCGGATAAGACAAAAAAGTTATTTTCAGGGCAAACTGTTTATTTTCAGGGCAAATTTTTTCCGCCCCCCAGTACAATGCCTTCCCGTACGCTTATGGTCCCGGCCCCATTTGGGTCGCGAAATGTAATTCTGGGTTCACGAAACACATTGGCTTGACAAATCAGATATAAATGTTTTTGTAAACTGATGGGACGTTTACACGTATCATTGATATCTGGACTATCCATCAAGGGTCGCCTAGAAACAAACTTTTTTTAAATGGGGTAGCAAAACAAAAATGTTTGAGAAGCCCTGATCTAAAGTAACCTTTTCAAATAATACTGCGCTTGCTTTCGAAACGCATGCGTTTGACAACAAAGTAATTTATTCTTAGCAAGAATAGCGCTTAACTAACAGATTTGCGTTTCTTTGCTATACTCCTCAGCACATGGCGAGAAACCTTATGTATCCTGACGACCAACGCAGCTCTAAAATGGTCACTTTCTCGAGCATGGACCGTGAAATGGAGGAGGCAGCTGCCGAACTGTGCGTCAAAGCTGTAATGCAGTTTGGCCTGGAAGAAGACATCGCTGAAAACATCAAGCAGGTTCGTCGCAGCAAATCTCTTGACTCTCAAACAGAATAGACTTTGAGATTTTACCTTGAACGTAAGCTTTCAGTAAGAAGTAGAAGAAATGTTCAGAGGAATTTATACTGACCTGAATGTTAAAAGGTTTGGGCTGCCTTTTTCAAAAGGGGCTAGTTAGTTTTGTTCTATACAAACTGGCAAGACTCGTAGACGTAGCTTCATTGACATTTGAAAAACTTATCTGTAGAGCATGGTCCTAGGAAGGATTTTTCCAGAGGGGCAGTAATGGATTTTTCCAAGAGGGGGTCATAAATGGTGAAGATTTATTTGACCCACTCGAAACTAAGAAAACAACCTTTTTTCTAAAAATTTAATAAGACAATGTCAAATTTCCAGATTCAAGGGAAATTTACCCCCTTCCCCCTCCTTCTGACGCCCATACTGGAAAGGAAAACGTACAGTCACTGAAATATATTTATTCTGTTAAATTCTGTTGTTTACTGAATGACGTCCGGACGGCCTCTAGGTCTTAACTCATTTTGTTGCAAAATAAGCAGGTTTTTCAAGGTAAGTAAGACTTCCATCCTATGATTGTTTCAACCACACATGGTTTATTTCTCAATTTTCAAGCTATCGTCATATTTTCGAAATTAAACTCTGTCGTCTTAGCAGTGCAAGAATTTTTTAACATCTTTAGTTTGCTTACATTTTTGCCCAGTTTCTAACAGAAACGTCAATATTGCTCTGATTTTCACGAAACCATGCACGTTGCGAGATCTAGCGGAGTTTAGAATAGATTATAGAAATATTTATGGGCAACTTCGTATATACATCCTTAGTCTTTCGACGCCAAGTTCGGTCCTACGTGGCACTGCGCAGTTGGAGCGAACTTCGGGAGCGCAGTTCAGCACTTCAGCAACGAATATATCGAGGTCGCAATGCCGCAAATGTCGGTGTTGCTATTTCGTTGTGACACCCCTGACAAGCCTTCCTCCATCCAATGGCCATCTTCCTCCTATCCTACAAATATGGTATAGAGGCAGTGTTGTACTTCCTTGCACTCTTTCGTTGCTTTACTCGAACTGCGGTTTTTGAATAAATGTGTACGTGTGAAAATTAGGTTTTGTGTTGCAGAATAAAGATCAGACTAGACACGTTGTGGGCAGCATACAAACTTGAAGCTTCCAAATTCGTTAAAACTAAGTTTCTTGGATTCACTCTGGTTAAAATCTAGTGCAAAGGTGTATGCTAGCTTCAACCATCTTCCCAGACACAATTTCCTGCATCTTCCCTACAGGGGATCGCTGCATAATACTGCTGAACGAACAGTTTGACGTCATTCAGAATATACGCACTTTTATCAGCCGGTTTTACATCAGTTACAGCATCGTTGGCCACGTGTTAGTCTGAAGCACTTTGTTGCGATAGTAGAGCAACAGCCGCGATTTTACAGTGTTTGGACCCACAGACGTAAGTTGCGTGAAGTCTCTCTGGTACACTGCTTGTTGAGCACAGACAACAATAGTCCCGATGAGCCTGTTCCGATGAACTTCAACACGATGACTTCCACCCAGTAGCTCAGCCGAGAATTTTGTTCGGGGGTGGGCCAGTAAACGACGTGTTCAGTCACTGACGTCGTCTTGAGTCCGACTGTTCATTCTGATTATTTTCTAACAGTTGTGAATTGATATAAAGCACCAGTGAAAATCATAGCAAGTTTGTTTCGGGGGGGCATGGCCTCTTCGGTCTCATTCTGGCTGCACCACAGCTTCCACCGACAGAACAAAGTACACCAACAATACTGCGTTCAATGGTGGATCCATGGGGCCAGTTTGCGGCAACTTCCTTCCCAAACGTCTGTGGCTTTGATATAAATGTCCCCCTCTTTTGCGCTTATCGAAGTAGGAACAAAGATTAAAAATACTCTAAGCTAAAGACTTTTTTACACTTTGTTGAACTTCAGAATGGTGGAAGTTTACCTAGCTTCTATTGTCGAATAGTATGAAACTACTACTTTTCAGTTATTTATTTTCTTTCCCGCGTGAGAATTCAGGGTTGCCATATTTTGGTATTTTGTAGCCCCAAACCAGAAATTTGGCTGTTTTGAGAAGCACTTTGCTCCAAAAATTTTGTGTGGTTATTTTGCTGCTTTTTGGCTCATTTGCAATTTTTTTCGTTACACAATTTTTGTTTGGAGGTATTACAAGCCCCTTATCGGTCAGAGCCGGTGTACGATATATATTCGTGCCGAGGCACAAAGGACGGTTGAGTATTCTATGCTTAATTGCAATTGAAGCGAGTACTTAACTGCCCTGGGATTATTTTTAATTAACTAACAGAGAGGGACAACAGCTATTCTAATCAGTTCAGTTGTAGTACAAAAAATGATAACATAAAGAAAACATTGCGAGTTTACTATCATGGCTCGGTATGACGCATAGTTAGAGTGGTCATTGTAAGTCCTTGGAAAGCAGAGGCATCCACCTTATACAATTCGATTCAAATACATTAACGTTGATCAGAACGCACTTCAAAAGAAAGATACTGAACTACTGGTATCTTTTTCAGAGATTTAACAATCAGTGGTCCTTTCCTAAAGACCAAGTATCCTGTTCACAATGCCAGATGCCTAGTCAGTCAACTTCAGCTTACAATGCAAGGAATCAACTAGCTCTGGGCATCAGACACGGCGGTATATATACAAAGTTTCTCGCAAGGGAAACGGCCTTTTTCGAAGAGTCATGCAATACTCGGCCTCGCTCTCAACGCCGTTACCGTGGGACAAGCGTGGATGTCGTAAATATTTCGAAGCGCATCAGCGATCTACTACACTAATTCCATGATAAACTTCATATGCAATAAAATTGCACACAAATAAAATGTAGTACGATACAACTCATTCAAGTGTCTTTTTGTTCTGAAGTTCCTTTTATTGGACTAAATGTTTCTTCAAGCTATAATCGTTTTTGTTCTCTTTCTGAGTTTCAGTTTCTATCAGATGAAGTTGTCTTGTTAACCACCAGTCACACACGTCAAAGTTCTTCTTTAGCTCAGTGGTAGAGTGTCCGCCTCCCAATTGGAAGGTTGGGTATTCGATCCACGGCCACTGACTGGCTCGCCGTAGTGCTCCTTGGGCAAGAGCGTTCACCCCAACCGCCCCGACAAAAAGCATTATTCAGGCTTCGGCCTGCCGCCATTGTCTTCAAACAAAATCGTCGCATTGCATGCGATCAATTAAAAAAAAGTTGTTCTTTTTACTGGTGATCAGATCTGGAAAACTCTTCGCTCTTTTGCGTTTCCGGCTTTTTCCGGAAAGGATTACATTTGGGCCCCAAAAGAGAATAGGTGGGAGTGGCGCATGCGCCTTGTCCCTGTGGCCTGCAACAGTGATATGGCCGAGTCGTCTAATCAAGTCATAAGTCCTTCGACTCAGATTGAAGACAAAGTATCTGGAATTATTTTTCTGGCTCGACTCAACCAGAGTCGAGTCATCACTTGGTCTTGTCTAGTCAGAGTCGAGTTTTTTCGGTTTCTAAATAACAAAATCTCCACACCAAGTTCCAAATAGCTTTCATTTGACTCATTTCAGCATATGAAGTGAGAAATACATTATAAAGTGAGAAATACATACATACATTCAAAAGTTGTACTGCGTCCAAAAGCTAAAAATTGAAAGCAATATCTGATGATTTTTTGCGTGTTTGATTCGGACTCTTAGTCATACAGCAGGGGTTGGTCAAATAACACGAGAATACAAAAGTGGTTTGTCAGAACACATTGCAGAGTAATTAGTTCGTATGCACAGGCAACATTCGAAAAGGGCAAAACACTCAGACAGCTGAAAATAATTGCATTAAATGATAGTTACACAGAAACTTTCTTCCGTTTTTGATAAGAATGAAGCTAATTGTACACAAAACATTTTCATAAAGGTCCTGTAAACACAAATAGTGTGCATAAAAAGAAGCAATCACATGATAGCAGCAAGAACAATAATGCAACTTGGGAAAAACAATTTGTTTGGATGAAAGGTGGTCATCATGGTGAGCCTTTCTGTAAATTAACGTATGTAACGTTGCCATTGCTTCCAGAAAGCACAACATGATAAAGCATGAAAAGACAGAAAAATATCAAAATAAACTTAGAACCAGGCCCCCGTAGCCAGGTATTAAGGTTTGGGGAGGCAAACTACATTTTTAGGTGGAATGCTTTTGTTTTTATTATATGTTTCAAACAAACTGTATAAAAAATGTTCTGGGCAAAACAAAATTTGGGGGAGAGCAAAACACATTTAGGAGTCACTACCCCCAAACGCCCCCTTGTGACTATGGGCCTGCTTCCACCTACAGGACAACAACAGCTGATTGTGACAAGAACTATTCAATTTTGGTGTTTTTTTACACAGCTAGTGTGTGGCTACTTCTGCTTCGTGTTTGCTGTTGTCAGAATCGTGTTTGGGTACTTTAGGTTTGAACAATCTGGTAACTCTGTAGAACTGCCCAGCCTTGCTCAGGTAATCACAAACGCAGGGAGGAATTCCTCCCCGGTTGGGAACCACTGCTGTAGACCATGCATAACCAGGGTCCAATTAAGGGGATGGGTTAAAAGAGGTAATTGTCCCGGAACCCCGTTGCAATGAGCCCTGCACTGGAAATCAGTTTTTTGTTTCATTTTTATTGGTTCTTTGAAAAATTTGATAATACTTTCGACTCTTGCGATTTTTCATGATATAGGGTATATTTTATAGAGCCAGGGATATCTAGGAGTTCTAGATAGCCCTGACATGTGATATGAGTATATCTCGTAACTTTAGCAACTTATGCATCGCGTCATTGGAACGAAGATAAAAAATTAAACTACTTGTTGGCTAAGTAAGTCCGGCTCCGCAACCGAAATGACAGGTAAGTTCTTACCTACATGAAAATTAATATATTTGCGAAGTAGCCATTGGTATTATATAATTAGCAACACCTGTTCGGACCTATCCGAAAATTCGGCAGAAGAATTGCAACATTCACTCTTTGCTTTGCAGAAATTCAACGTCTTCTCTAAACACAGACGCATTCACTACGATAAGCTATTTGAAACAACAGTTGGTGTGTGGTCTGTAAGGTTTTGTTCAGCGTAGCATATGTGCAGAACTCAGCGCCGGATTTAGGTGGGGGGCAAGGGGCCCGGGCCCAGGGCCTCCCACCAAACAGGGGCCCCCACCATGTTCATGTGTTTAGCCATATGTACGACATGTGCGTGCCATTTTTTCTAATTTAGTCATTTTTACTAGCAAGGAAAGTTTGTTTGTAGACGCTAATCGGTCGTCCAGACGGTAGTACTTCACTTGTGTATCATTTGATATTGTGACGAAACAACTATTACACTTATAGTTTTCCTGAAAGTCGGTTAGGTATCTGAATCTAGTGAATGCAAGGCCAAGCCACGTAGAACGCATTAGCTTACGTCTCTACTCGTTACTGGTAGATTTTGGTCTGAGATTTGCACATGTCACATATGAGTAGCATTGTTAAGTAGGGCTACCATACGTTCTCTTTTTGGAGTACGTGTTTATTTTTTCATGAGAAATGAAATATTGTCCGAGGGCATTCAAAAATGTCAAAATATCCTCCTTTTTACATTTCTTATTTTACATAGCTCTAATCAGCGGCGTAACTAAGGGTTTGAGCCAAGATCAGCGGCGTAATTAGGTTTAAACTTAGATTAAAGGGGCGCATTGGCCACTGTACAGGATCCACTAGACAACACTCAGAGAAAAACTTGAGAAATGATGGTGAATCCTGATGTGGATGGCAAAACTAAAACCCTAAATCACTGGAGAATAATCCGAAAAACACACAAAACAACAACCTACTGAAAACCAAGGAATGCTAAAACCGAAATATAAGATAAGTGGGAGACCGGTTTTTACATTTAGCTTGCCAGGGGGCAATTCGCCCCTCTGTCCCCCGTCAGTTACACCACTGGCTATGATATATTGTGATTACATGCAGTAAGCTGCCCCTACTCCACTGCAACAAGATATGAGCTGGTGGCGTAGCTTCGTTTATGGGAGAGCCACTTTAACTAGATTCAGTGGCGATTCTAAGGGAGGGCCTAGGT